>ULWL01043957.1_pt1 | contig 42241 bp, 30 predicted proteins | sample 1960171 | NCBI WGS metagenome assembly ULWL01 (sample SAMEA4835807, study PRJEB28245) | human gut metagenome | biome: gut microbiome; material: fecal sample | place: Denmark | collected 2008 | reverse complement strand
ATAAATTTTTATTCATAATAATGAGTTAAAAAGCTTATAAGTTAATAAAATAGCAATTATCAAAGTCACAAATACACTTATATACTCAATATACTTTTCGTAATTCTTTTTATTGCCAATTTTAATATTAACTTCATCTTTATACATATCACAAAGTTGAAAAAAATTATCTTTAAATTCAGCGTTTATTTGATGAGTTATTCCATATAAAAACAAGCTACATAACTCTTTTTCTGTATCAGTATTTAAGATTGAAATATCTAAAACACCAGATCCAACATTCTCCTCGTTAAAATATTCTTGTATATCTTTCTTTAAATTTTCATCAACAATCTCGCTAATAGCTTTTATGGCGCTATCTTTAAAAGAATTGCCTAAAGTTAACTGTTGATTGATGCTCATATAAAAACCTAGCATTGATTCAGCTTTTTTTTCTACTTTTCTTTTCTTCAATTCACTATTGAAATAAAAAAGAATAAAAGAAACGCTAAGTGAAACAAGTAATGGAACTAACGATAAATAAAATTGACGATAAAAATAATAAATTAAGAAAGTTAAAACTATCCCAATTAAAATTATAAATAAATAATACTTTTCTTCTTTTTCTATTTTAATCTTATTTTTCATTATATTTCTCCTTTAATACCATTTAAAACTAATGTGAAGCATAAGTTACTTAATATGATTATTAGCCAAATATACATAATCGAATTTGAAATTATTATTTCAAAGCTTTGATTTATTACGCACATAAAAAACAAAATCAAATTAATACAGTTAATTTGTAAAAACGCGGATAAAGTATTTGATAAATTTAACTCAATTTCGTTTTTTTTATCTATTTCCTTTTTTAAAATATAATCGATTGACATACTTCTTATAAAAAGCTTTTTACCATTATTAGCGCTGTCTATAATAGTAGTAATTAACGAATTTAAATAACCTAACTTTAGTTTCTTGAACTCCAATGAAAGAGATGTGTCCTCTAATGAAATATTAATATTTATGCCTTTTATTTTTTCACAACTTGCTTCTAAACTTTCTTTATAATTTGCGCCCCATTTTAAATTAAATAATAAAGAACGCGCAAAAGCGAAAGAACATGTTCTAACATAATATGATTTTAAAACTGAATAATACAAACTAGAAAATAAAACAACACTTAAAGTTCCTATAACAATAATAAAAATGTTTATATAATTTCTTATATTTACATATAAAAACAACAACCAAACCAAAATAGCTATAACTATAGAAAGATAAAATTTAATCTTACTTTTCTTTAATTCCATACCCAACCTCATATTTAGCTTCATCTATAGTTACTATCTCTTTAATGCTATATACATATTTTTTATATTCATCATCAATGTAAATTTGTGTTATTTCAGCTTCTCCATATTTTTGATAAACTAAATAACTATATTCTTTTATTAAATTATCTGAATCAATCATTGGTTTTTCATCAACAAAAAAAACATTGTCTAAAAATGCTTTTTTTAAATTCTCTTTTAAAAAACTTTCAATTTGAAAATTAAATTTATTTTTACCAAAATTGAAATATATATAATTCAAACCGATGAATATAATTAAAAAAGACAAATTAAATTTGATGTATTTCATATTCACCTATTCCATTTTTGCTATCAAAAGTTTTATGTGATAATATTTTTCCTCTAACAAGTATTTGATCATTAAAATTTATAGAATAGTCTAAAAGTTCGTTATTCAAACTGACATTTATATAATCCAAAGCAAGCATATAATTATCCAGATCTTTAACTATCTTTAAATTTTTACTAAAAGTTTTTGTTGTTACAGAAAAGCAATAATCTTTTATTTCTTCATAATCTTTATTTGACTTAAACTTAACAATTGGACCAACATAATAATTACAATTTGACCACAATTCAAATTCGAGTGGTTCAATAATTAAAGTTTCATAAATAAATTTCGAATTTGTATCTATGCCTATAGGACGAGTAAATATATAATCTGTTTTTTTATTAAATTCGTTATTTATATAATTTATGACATTAGCATTAAAAACATCATCGCCTAAATAAAAATAAATGTTATCATTTCCACCATCAAATTCATGAAAATTGATAATAAACGAATAATTATTTTTTCCTAAATTATCGCACAATATTTTAATGTTTTCTTTATATGTAACTTTTAAAGTCTCATCAATCAAACTATTAGCAATAAAAGAAACTTCATATCCATTATCAACAGTTTTAATTTTTATATCAGAAACATAATTATTATTTTGATCAAGAACTAATAAAGGCAAAAAGAATAAAATAGATAAACTATTCTTAAAAGTTGTTAGCATCCATTTTTATCTCCATAAATTCTTTTACTGCCTCTCGTCTATTTCGATAATACGATGTTTTAGAAAAATAAGAAATCCACCATCCATTTTCTGCTTTGCGGAAATAATCGTGCCATAAGATTGTTCTATATTCAGTTTTTAGACATGTCAGAGCAAAATTGACACTTAAAACAAACCTTTCAGCGTTAATTGTCGATGAGTTTGTTCCCTTAAACTGGAAAAACGCGTACTCATCATTTCTTTTAGATGGATCAAATAAAAATCCTTCTTTAATTTGTGCGCCATTTACAATTAGATCTTGTAAGCTTCTATTGTAAGTCTTAGCAATCTCTTTTAATTCTTTAGACATTTCTTTATAAGTCATTTCTGTCTATCCTCCTATTTTATATATGGGAAAATTTCGACAAAATCCTACTTTTTTTGTTAAAATGCCCCAAAAAATAAATAAAGCATATAAAAAGAGCTTAACTCTTAAGAAATAACTGATTACAGTATTACTTTTGAATTAAGCTCTAATTATTAATTTTACTTATCTTTGTTTGCTTCGTAGACAGCAACTGCACAGCTAACTGTGGCACCGACCATTGGGTTATTACCCATACCGATGAGACCCATCATTTCAACGTGAGCAGGAACTGATGAAGAACCAGCAAATTGTGCATCAGCGTGCATTCTTCCCATGGTATCTGTTAAGCCATAAGAAGATGGACCAGCGGCCATGTTGTCTGGGTGAAGTGTTCTACCAGTACCGCCACCTGAAGCGACTGAGAAATACTTCTTACCATGAGACCAAGCCCAGTTTTTATATGTACCAGCAACTGGATGTTGGAATCTAGTTGGGTTTGTAGAGTTACCAGTGATGGAAACGTCGACATCTTCATATTGCATAATAGCAACACCTTCAGAAACGTCGTTTGCACCATAGCAACGAATGTTGGCTCTTTCGCCATCAGAGAATTTAACTTCTCTAACAATCTTAAGTTCAGATGTTGCAAAATCATAATCTGTTTGGACATATGTAAAGCCATTGATTCTTGAAATGATGTAAGCAGCATCTTTTCCTAAACCATTTAAGATAACCTTTAATGGAGTTTTTCTTGCTTTGTTTGCGTTACGAGCAATACCAATTGCACCTTCAGCAGCAGCAAATGATTCGTGACCTGCTAAGAAGCAGAAGCATTTTGTTTCTTCACTTAATAACATAGCACCTAAGTTACCATGACCTAAGCCGACTTCACGAACTTGGGCAACAGAACCAGGAACACAGAAAGCTTGGAGACCAACACCAATAAGTTCACTAGCTTTAACAGCTGTCTTAACGCCTTCTTTTAAGCCGATTGCAACACCAAGTGTATAAGCCCAAACAGCGTTATCGAAACAAATTGGTTGAACACCTTTAACTATTTTTTCAACATCAATTCCATGAGCTAAGCAAATTTCTCTTGCTTCGTCTAAATCCTTGATGCCATATTTTGCACAGCATGCGGCAATGCCAGCTGCACGACGTTCGGAGTTTTCAAATGTAGCCATAAAAATTACTCCTTTCTTGGGTCAATAGTCTTGACTGCTTCACTGAAGCGGCCATATTGACCAATTGCTTTTTCATATGCTTCTTTTGGATCGACACCACTACGGATTGCGTTCATCATTTTGCCGAGATTGACAAATTGATAACCGATAATTTCATCGTGACTATCGAGACCAAGCTTTAAGACATAACCATCTGTCATTTCAAGATAACGTGGGCCTTTTGCTTTTGTGCCAACCATTGTAGCAACTTGGCTACGAATGTTCTTACCAAGGTCATCTAATGATGAACCAACTGGAAGACCGTTCTCTGAGAAAGCAGTTTGTGTACGTCCATAAACAAATTGTTTAAAGATTTCGCGCATTGCAACGTTAATTGCATCGCAGACAAGATCTGTGTTAAGAGCTTCAAGGAGTGTCTTTCCTTGTAAAATTTCTACAGCCATAGCTGCAGAGTGAGTCATACCGGAACAACCGATAGTCTCAACGAGAGCTTCTTCGATGATGCCGTTTTTAACATTTAATGTTAACTTACAAGCACCTTGTTGAGGAGCACACCAGCCGACACCGTGGCTGAGGCCAGAGATATCTTTAATCTCTTTAGCAAGGACCCATCTACCTTCTTCTGGGATTGGTGCTGGGCCGTGATCGCAACCTTTATTAACAATACATTGGTTGCTAACTTCTTTGGAGTAATCCATAAGTTACCTATTAACCTTTCTTTATTATTTGTCCGAGCAAGCTCGGTATCGTTTATATTTTCTCATACAAGATAATTTTTTTCAATAATTGAAAGCATATCATTTGTTCATTTTTTACTTTATTGCCCATTTTTTGCGCACAACACTTTTAAGCTAATCATAATTGATGAGATATAAGCAAAGTAACCATTTTATTACTAGTTGCATACTTTAATTTAACTATGGAAGAAATCGTAAACCTAAATTCTATTAAAACCAACAAAAAATGTGTTATTTATTCTATTAAAAATGATGATTTATATAATTATGGATTAAGAGAAAATCAATTAGTTGAAGTATTATATAAAACATTTAACTTTATAGTAATATTATTCGATGATTCTGTTTTATACTTAAATAAAAGCGAAGTTAAAGAAATTTATGTAAAAGTATTATAATTTTTTCTTTTCGTCTTGTAAAAACCGATTTAAAATGCCATACTAGCAAAGACGAAAGGAGGTCATTAACATGAACGAAGAAGAAATAACCGATAGTGAACAACTATTAGCAGAAATAAGATCACTTATAGCAAAAAAGGATTTTACTTCCCTACGAAGTCTTGTTGAAGACCACTCTCCAATTGTTGTTGCTGATGCAATAAAGCTTATGGACTACGATCAAGCTGAAGACAAAAGAGACGTTATCCTTTTGTTTAAGACTATTCAAAATGAATATACAGCAGAAATTTTCTCATATCTTGATCAAGATCAACAACAAACTATTGTTGAGGCTTTCTCAGAAGCTGATATTCAAAACTTAATTAGAGATATGTCAACCGATGACTTAATCGACTTTGTCGAAGAGTTGCCAAGTAACTTAGTTTCTAAAGTTTTGCAAGCTACCGATAAAGAAAATCGTGGTAATATCAATAGATTTTTAAATTACAATGATGACTCTGCTGGTTCAATCATGACCAGTGAATATGTCGAAATTAAAAAGACAGCTACAGCTAAAGAAGCTTTAGACAAAATCAAGTCCATTGGTAAAGGTGCAGAAACAGTAGCTACAACGTTTGTTGTCGATGAATCAAGAAAGCTTATTGGTACTCTTTCTCTTGAAGAACTAGTATTTGCTAAAGATGATACTCCAATCACTGAAATCATGAACACTGATTATACAGAAGTTTATACAAATACCGACCAAGAAGAAGTTGCTAGAATATTTAAAAAATATGATATTCCTGTCTTACCAGTTGTTAATACTGAAGGAAGATTGTTAGGTATTATTACTTTCGATGATGTCATGGACGTTATTGAAGAAGAAAACACAGAAGACTTGCAAAAGATGGCTGCTATCACTCCTGTTGATACACCTTATTTAAAAACTGGAGTCTTCAAACTTGCTAAATCAAGAGTTGTATGGCTATTAGTCTTAATGCTCTCTGCCACACTTACTGGACTCTTATTAAATAACTTTGAAAGTTTGCTCATGGTCGTCCCAGTTTTGACGGTATTTGTTCCTATGCTAATGGATACATCAGGTAATGCTGGTAACCAAACAACAACAGTCGTTACAAGAGCTTTAGCTTTAGGTGAAGTAAAATTATCAGATTATCCAAAAGTTTTATGGAAAGAGTTTAGAGTAGCTTTAATCACAGGCTTATTCATCTCTGCCTTCAACTTTGCTTGGATATTTATAGAATTAAAAACTGGCATTATCGATGCAACAGGTGGAGCTACAAATTACCCTGAATGGCTTTTAGCCCTCCTTGTTTCATTGACTATGTATCTTATTATTGTTATGGCTAAAACTCTTGGTAGCTCATTACCAATGCTAGCTAAGCTAATTCACCTCGACCCAGCATTGATGGCAGGACCTTTAATTACAACAATACTTGATGTAAGTTCACTTGCTGTTTATTTCCTCCTTGCCAAATTAATATTAGGTTTGTAGGTAAAAAGTGGATTATTTACCAGAACTGTTACGGCAGTTCTGGTTTTTTCATATTCTAAAATAGGTGAGTATTTTGAACCCTATAGTTAAATTTGAAAATGTTTATAAACATTTTTTTAATAAAGATGGACGGTTAGATGTTTTAAATAACATATCTTTTGAAGTACAAAATAATGAAATAGTAACGTTAGTTGGACCTTCTGGTGCTGGCAAATCAACAATATTAAATTTAATTTCTGGTTTAATTAGCCAAGATAGCGGCTTTATTCAAACTACTAAACAATTCGGTTATATGTTTCAAAAAGACAATTTATTTCCTTGGAGGACAGTATATAAGAATGTCGTTTTAGGGTTAGAAATTAAAGGTAAAATAAATGCAGAAGACAAAAAATACGTTTTAAGTTTATTAAATAAATATGGATTAAAAGATTTTATAGATGCTTACCCTAGCACTTTATCAGGTGGCATGAGACAACGTGTTGCATTAATAAGAACTCTAGCATTAAAGCCAAATTTATTGTTGTTAGATGAACCATTTTCAGCTTTAGACTACATAACAAGACTAAATTTAGAGGATGATGTTAATAACATAATTAGAAAAGAACAAAAAAGTGCTATTATCGTCACTCATGATATTTCAGAAGCTATTTCTCTTTCGGATAGAGTTATTGTAATTTCAAAGCGACCATCAAAAATACTTGGAAACTATCAAATAAAACTTAACTTTGAAGGCAAAGAACATACTCCTACAAACGCACGTACAACAAAAGAATTTCAAGTTTATTTTGACAAAATTTATAAGGATCTAAGCCATGAAGAATAAGAAAATTGAAACATTTAAAGACTTTAAAAAGCAAGTAAGAAAAGATAAATTAATAGTTATTTTGTTAAGATCATTAATAGTAATTGGCTTTTTTGTTTTATGGGAAGTCGGTGCTAGATTAGGATTTTTAAATGTTTTCTTAGTTAGTAAGCCTAGTGATGTGTTCTCATTATTTTTAACATATATGAAATCTGGAGAATTAGCTAAACATGTTGGAATATCTGTTTATGAAACTATTATTGGACTACTTATTGGTACGACAAGTGGACTAATATTTGCAATTATTTTGTATCTTTTACCTAAACTATATAAAATACTTGATCCAATATTAGTAGTTTTAAATGCTCTTCCAAAAACAGCGTTAGCACCAATAATTATCATTTGGGTAGGAACAGGAATTAAAGGGATTGTTGCAGTCAGTGTTTCTCTATCACTTGTTGTAACAATAATTCAAGCTCATTCATATTTTAAAAGTGTCGATGCTGAGCAAGTAAAAATGCTTCAATCGTATGGAGCTAATAAAAGACAAATACTTTTTAAATTAGTTCTTCCAGGCAATTTATCCAATATTATTTCTCTTGTTAAAATCAATATTGGTTTAGCTTGGGTTGGTGTAATTGTCGGTGAGTTTTTAGTATCTCGTGGAGGAATTGGGTATCTTGTAGTATATGGCGGTCAAGTCTTTAAACTCGACTTAGTTATGATGGGTGTACTTATTTTAGCTGTCATTGCTTTTGCTATGTATGAAATACTCGCTTTATTTGAAAAGTACTTACAAGGAAGGAATACAAAAAGAAAATAAAATGAAATATAACAAATTGATGATAGGTTTACTATCCTTTATGGTTATCCCACTAGTAGGATGTAATAAAACAAATGGCAATAAGGTAACAGTTGCAGAAGTTACTCACTCTCTTTTCTATGCACCTCAATATGTAGCTAAAAATCTCGGCTTCTTTAAAGAAGAAGGATTAGATATAGACTTTATAACAACACCTGGTGCAGATAAAACTATGGCAGCTCTTTTAAGTAAAGATGCTCAAATAGGTTTAATGGGTCCAGAAGCAACTGTATATATAGAACAACAAGGGGCCACAAACTACGCCATTAACTTTGCAAAGTTGACTCAAAAAGATGGTTCCTTTTTGCTAGCTAGAGATAAAATTGATAACTTCACTTGGAATATGACCAAAGGTAAAACGATTATCGGTGGTAGAAAAGGCGGAATGCCTGAGATGGTATTAGAATATATACTTAAAAATAACGGTTTAGATGTCAAACAAGATGATCCTAAAGCTGAGGTTAACGTTCGAACTGATGTTCAATTTGATGTTTTAGCTGGAGTATTTCAGGCAGGACAAAGTGATTTTGTAGCCTTATTTGAACCATCAGCAACTCAAGTAGTAAAAAATGGTGTTGGTCATATAGTAGCAAGCTTAGGAGAATCTTCAGGAATAATTCCTTATACAGCTTATAGCACTTTAAAAAATACTATGGATAAAAATGGTGATATGCTTAAAAAGTTCACTAAAGCTATTGATAAAGCTATTAAGTATTGTTATACAGAACCTATTGAAAATATTGCTAAAGTAGTACAAAATGATTTTCTTTCTTCTCCATTAGATGAAATTGAAATGATTCTTCAAAACTATAGAAATATTGAAGCTTGGGCAACAGACATGCACATAACGAAAGAAAACTTTGATAAACTATTAACTATTATTGAAATGGCAGGAGAAATAAATAGTAAAGATACTATCGACTACAATAAGCTAGTTACCGATAAGTATTTATAAATAAGCATATAAAAAGTGCAAGCTTTTTAACATATATATTAAATGTTATGTTTAAAAAGCTTAGCACTTTTATTTTAATTATCGAATCGTGAATATCCGTTTTTCATTTCTTGCGAGCACACAAGAGTTAAAGTATTGATTAAATTTTGTGATTCAACTTTAACTTTCTTGCATAGTTCTTCGTTAGCTTTAGACAACAAGTTAGTATCTAATGATTTAATATATTTTTCATCAAATTCTTTTATGTGTTGTCTAGCTAGTGCAGCAACTGTATTTTGATATCTCTCAACATAAATAAGACAATTACTATAATGAGCATCACATAAAACGCCAATCAATCTACTTGCCCAATAGAAATTATCTACCGAAACATCTAAAGAAACATCGCTAACATAATTTGGCATCTTATCGACATTTGTATATAAAGGTATGCAAACGTTAAAAGCATTAGATCCGAAGCAAAGCCATTCAACTGCGCTAATTTCTTCTGGAACATTGTTTCTAATTTGGCAAATAGCCATAACACCAGTTCTACTAATTCCTATTGGACGATACTTTCCTTTTTCTGGATAATCGTGTTTTAAATATGGATTATAGTTTGTTCCTTGGTAATATGAAGACAAAATATATTTAACATCTTCAATAGTTATCTTTTTTTCTGGAACTAAACTCCAAGGTATATCATCACTTTCTGGTGTAAAGTCAGCATTATCACCTTCCCACTTATAAGTTTTTGGATTAAAATATCTTGCCATATACCAACCACGTGGAGTGTTATAAACGTGATCAGCATCAGAGTGACTTCCAAAAGCAACACGTGGATTAAATTCTTTTGATTCTTCTAGATCTAAATTGTTGTCTTTAATAAATTCTAGCAAGTCTTTGGAACAAAGGTTTTCTTTTCCTTCATTAAAAGCGTCTTCAAAGTCAAAATTGTCTAATCCAAATTGATTTGGCATTATAACATATTCTTCATCTTTTACTCTTTTAGCAATCCAGTGATGTCCACCTATTGTTTCTAACCACCAAACTTCATTTTTATCGTTAAATGCTATTCCATTTGGCTCATATGTTCCATATTTTTCAAGAAGTCTTCCGAGTCTAAGAACACCTTCTCTTGCAGAATGAATATATGGTAATACTAAAACAACTAAATCTTCTTCACCAATTCCACCTTTGACTTCATCTTTACCTTTACTTTTCTTTTCGCACTTAACGTAAGGATCACCACCTAAGACGCGAGCATTTGTTGTGATAGTCTCTGTAGCACTCATTCCAACATTTGCTTCATTTATCCCAGTAGCAGCCCAAATTCCATATTTAGGATCGACGTTTGGACAAGTTGTATATCTTAAAGAATGTTCTGGTAATTCAACTTCAACATGTGAAATTTTACTTACATATTTTCTAGGTTGTTTATCTTTTTCAACAACCTTTATTTTTTTAACATCAAATCTTCCATCATCGTTTCTAGCAATCATTGTTGAGCCATCATTGCTAGCTTTTTTACCTACTAATATCGTTGTACATGGCATAAAAATACCTCCTACTAAACATAATTATATTACCTATTAAAAAATCCATCTAGCAATATGATTACTAAATGGATTGATTTAATTATTTAGAAATATATAATGTCTTTTCTGTTACAGGGTTAAACAAATGAATCTCATTTGGATTAATCGAGAACTTAACTTTATCGCCAATTTTGTATTGTTTCTTTGGATTACCAGCTATTGTAAAGTCTCCATCTTTACCTTCAACAGTTAAATAGAGCAATACTTCATCACCAAGCTGTTCTGAAACATTAACAGTACCTTCAAAAGCGTATTTTTCATCATATCCTTCTTGATCCATAACTTTAACTGATCTAGGTCTAATACCAACACAAACGTTGTTTTCTCCTAAAGATTCAACGTCTTGGTTAGCCAAGAACTCTTTAGTTAAATCGATAGTTTTAGATCCAATTGTTAGTTGGCTATCTAGATATTTAGCATCAATAAAGTTCATTTGTGGAGTTCCAATAAAGCCAGCGACAAATTTATTAGCTGGTCTATTATAAATATTAGCTGGAGTATCATATTGTTGAACGACACCATCTTTCAAAACAACAATCTTTGTACCCATTGTCATAGCTTCAACTTGATCGTGAGTAACATAAATAAATGTCGTTTGAAGTCTATTATGTAACTTTGTAATTTCAGTTCTCATTGTTGCTCTCATTTTAGCATCAAGGTTAGAAAGAGGTTCATCAAATAAGAATACTTCTGGATTTCTAATAATTGCTCTACCTAGAGCGACTCTTTGTCTTTGACCACCAGACAATTGCCCAGGTTTTCTATCTAAGTATTGTGTTAATCCTAAAATTTCAGCAACTGATTTAACTTTTTCATCAATTTCTTCTTTTTTCAAATGTCTATACTTAAGTTTTTTTACAAATGGATACTGTACCTTATACCATAAGTTTCTAAGCTTTTTAGGACTTGTTGGACACTTGTAATCTTTTTCTCTTAACACTTTAGAAATCTTAAGACAAAAGCCGATATTTTGTGCGACAGTCATATTTGGGAACAAAGCGTAATTTTGGAAAACCATAGCGATGTTTCTATCTTTTGGTTCAACATCATTTATCAATTTACCACCAATGTAAATTCGACCACCACTAATTTCTTCTAGTCCTGCAATCATTCTTAAAATAGTTGATTTACCACAACCAGAAGGGCCAACTAAAACTAAAAATTCTTTGTCGTTAATGACAAGATTTACATCTTTAACTGCTTTTACTCCAGGTGTATATTCTTTGCATAAATCTTCAATAACAATACCTGAATTTGCTTTAGCAACTTTTAATAAATCAGAAAATCTTTCAATGCTGATTTGTGTCTTTTCATACTTGCTAGCTTCACCTATGCCAACACTGATAAATTTTCCAGCGTTTGCGGCGTTAATTCCTGCTTCAGCATCTTCGACTACAACAAGCTCTTTAGGGTTAATCTTTAGCATATCGCTAGCTTTTAGGAAGACTTCTGGATCTGGTTTTGAATGAACTAAGCCAACGCCATCTGAAATTGCATCAAAATAAGGAGTTAACCCAACTTTATTTAATATGTACTTAGCATTTTTACTAGAGGAGCCTAAAGCTATTTTGTATCCTTGAGCTTTAAGTTGCTTTAATGTTTCTATAGTATCAGGATCAACATCTTTTTCAGACATTGTATCTAAATAAGTCTTATAAATGTTGTTCTTTTTTTCACAAAGAGCATCTTTTTCATCTTCGGTATAAGTCTTTGAAGCTTTTCTTAATATTATTTCTAAAGAATCTTTACGTGAAACACCTCTTAATTGATTATTTATTTGTTCGTTAAATTCTATTCCTTCTTCATCAGCAATTGCTTTCCAAGAAAGATAGTGAAAGTGATCCGTGAAAACTAAAACACCATCAAGATCAAAAACAAATCCTTTTATCATAGCTTTACCTCCTTGATAATATAGCTATCTTTTGTAACGTTAGCCTCATATACTTTTTTATTTTCATAAAATTTAAATGTCAACGAATTTATTTCTGTTGGCAAGTGTGGTTGAAGCTTAATTTTAGCACCGTCATATGTTAAACCGGCGAAACCAAATATAGCCGATAAATATGCTCCACCATTAGCTGCAGGATGAGTGCCACCAATATAAATGCCACCAGCATATTTCTTTGTACTTTCACCTAAATCTGCTAATGCTGTTTTCATAAAGAATTGATACGCTTTATCTTTTAATCCAATTCTGCTTGCAACAAGTGAATGCATCGATGCACTTAATGAACTTCCATGTTCAGTATAAGGTTCATAGAAGTTAAAGTTTCTTTGAGCAATATCTAATGAAAAATCTCGTGGGTATAAAGCTAGAAGTGTTATGACATCTGCCTGTTTAATAACTCGAGTTTTTGAAGCTTCTTTTCCCCAATACTCATTTGCGGTAGTCAATCTTTTTCTAACATCTTCAACTTTAACATCTTCAAGAGCAAAATAGCCATTAAACTGTTCAATAATATCGTTAGTACTTGGAATATAAATATTATTTTCAAACTTTATAATGTCATCAAGTTCTTTTTCACTCATTTTAATTTTTGTTAAAAGCTTACTGGCTTTATATGGTGATTTTTCTTTTAACTCATTAAAATACTTTAATGTTTTACTAATTACGTCTTTAACTAAATAGTTTGTAAACGTGTTGTCGTTTATTCTTTCGTGATATTCATCAGGACCTATGACATCATTTAAATGATAGACGCCGTTTTTATCTATAGAAGAATAAGATAAATAAAATCTAGCAACTTCTAAAGCTGCTTCTAATCCACCGTGATTTAAAAGTGTATAGTCATTTGTTCTAGTTGAATAATCGAATAAAGCTTTTATTACATCAGCGCTAATATGAATTTGTTTATCAGCAAAATATGTTCTAATAGGTTCACCTGTTTTGGCATCAGTAATATTATATAAAGAGCAGGCTTCATAACCTTCTTCTTGACTTTCCCAGGCATAAAAAGCTCCTCTAAAGCCAAAGTCTTTAGCTTTCTTTTTAGCACCTTTTAAGCCTTTAATTCTATACTCAACTAAACCTCTAGCAACACTTGGATTAGTTAAAATATAAAATGGAAGCATGAAGACTTCTGTGTCCCAGAAAATAGCGCCTTTATAAGTTTGACCACTTACACCACGAGCAGGTATAGAAGTTATGTATTTATGTGGAGCGATACTTAATAGTTGATAAATTGAATAATCTAAACCCTCTTGTGCATCTTTAGGTCCATCAATAACAACTTGTGAAATACTCCATTGAGCTAAACACTCTTTTATATGTTCATCTTTTAAATTTAAATAATCTTTAAGCTCATATGAAGAAATATCTATTGTTTCATCAATAAAGTCATTAGCTTCAATATCAGCGACTCCAACTAAACAAATGCTTTCTCCAGCTTCTAGATTCTTCTTATATTCATTGGTTAAGCGATAGTTTTCTTCTTTTTTTTCAATAAAATCTGAATCACAAATAAGCTTTAGTTTTACATATGCTACTTTTGATTCATTTGTTTGACCTTCAAAAATAATAAGTTCTTCTTTTCTATAAACTTTCTTTGTAGCAAAGTGAGGACCGTTAATTTCATCAATTAATGCATCAATTCCAGCTAAAATTGAATATTCTCCTGCACTTTTAGCAGTTAATTTGTATTCGAATCCAATTAAGTTGTCTTTAGTCGCAGAAACAAATCTTGATGAAGTAATAATTGCATCGTCAAATTCTGTCTTTCGTGAAAATACTCTCTTTTCAGTATCAAGAGTAATATTGTGATTTAAAGGAGTATTTTCTAAAACAGATAAACATTTATCATTAAAATAGCTTTTAATATATATTGGATTGGCGACATTTACAGATTCTCTCCATTTAGAACTATAGCGATCATAAAAACCAACAATGTTTAATCCAACTCCTTGTGATTTAGTATATTCTTCTAAAGTTCCACGATAGCCCAAATGTCCATTACCAATGACAAAGGTATCACCTAAACTTTTAACTTGTTCTAAATCAAGTCCTTGTTTTTCTAATTTCATATTATTAACGCTCAACAATAATTTTATCTTTAATTGTTACAACATTGCCATATAACTTTAATGTCACTTCGTTACCGTGACAAATTATTGTAACGTTTTCTCTTTTAACATCTATTTTTAAAACTGAACCGTGATAAACAATTGAGAAAGAATATGAGTTCCAAATCTTTGGAAGTGTTGGAGCAAGTTCAAGCATTTCTCCATCGCTCTTTAAGCCACCGAATCCGTAGACGATATTCATAAATCCAGCAGCGATTGATGTCATGTGTAATCCTTCGCATGTATTACGGTTATAATCATCTAAATCCATTCTTGTAGCAAATCCAAAGAAGTCTAATGCTTGTTGTTCATAGCCTAATTCATTTGCAAAAATAGAGTGAATAGAAGGTGATAAACTTGATTCATGAATACAACGTGGTTCATAATAATCATAGTTAACTTTCTTTTCAGCCAATGAAAATTCACTTGAGTATAAAAACATAAACATCAAAACATCAGGTTGTTTTATCATGTCGTTTCTATAAATTCTATCGTATGACCAATGCGAATATAATGGGAAATCATTAACAGGAATTGAATCGACATCAATATGTGGAAGATTAAAAAAACCTTCATGTTGTTCATATAATCCAGTTTTGTTGTCTTTTAATATTTTCATGTGCTCGCTAGCATGGCGAATATCTTTTAAGAAAGTTTCATCTAATCCAAGTTCTTTAACTCTATTTGAAACTTCTGCATCATCTTTATATTTTTCAATTAAATCTAAAGTATAATCGAAAGTCTTTTTAGCCATGTAGTTTGTATATGTGTTATGGTTAACCATCATTTGGAATTCATCAGGTCCCATAACTGCATAGAATCCAAAATATTCGTGCTTTTGATCCCATTGACCACGTGTTAATAAGAATTGAGAAATTTCTAAAAGCATTTCTATTCCATATTTCTTTAAAAAATCAACATCGTTTGTCAAACGCATATAGTGATAAATACCATATGCAACGGCTGTTGAAGGTTGAAATTGAAGTGAAGCATGTTGCCATAAGTTACAACCTTCTTCACCATTTAAAGTAGCTATTGGATAACAAGCTCCTTTGCAGTCTAAAGCCTTAGCTCTTTCTTTTGCTTGTTTTAATGTATTATATCTGAATAAAAGCAAATCTTTTGCTGCTTCTGTATTGTGGAATAAATAATATGGCAAGCAATAAGTTTCACTATCCCAGAAAGCATGTCCACTATAGGCTTCACCAGTTAAACCCTTAGCGCCAATATTATCAGTCATTGCATATCCGTGATAAGTTTGTTCTAATTGGAATATACAGAATCTAATGCCTTGTTGATCGATAAGTGATCCATCAATAACAATGTCTGATCTATGCCAAACATCTGCCCAGTATTTTTTATTCAAATCAAGATAATATTCAAATCCATGTTCCTTAGAAGCTTTTACTTCATTTTTTGCTTCAATTAACATTTCATCAAAAGTTGCAGTATTGTTTTTATCGATAATGTTTACAACATATCTTTCAATTTTTCTTGTTTCATTAGCTTTTAATAGCAAACTACAAACACAAGTAATTTCTTTATCATCAATAAAAGTTTCTTGATTATCTATGCCGTTAATAAGCATAGTACTAACAAGCTTTTGATTTGTTGTTTGAGTATTAACTCTTAATGCGTATATATTTTCGTCAGTAACAAATTCGTCTTTTCTATCCCAATAGCAATCTTGTCCCCAGTGAAGTACATTGCTATTTAAGCTCAACTCTAAATCGACTTTACAATCAAAATTAGTTTTTAAAGTAATTACTTGGAACACTTTATGACATTCGGTCATTGATAAAAGTCTTTCAAAACAAATATCGATATGCTTACCTTCAGTAACTTTCCAAGTAAACGATCTTGTATAAAGACCACTTTGCATGTCTAATTCTCTATAGAATTTAGAAAACTTTACTTTACCTAAATCTAATTTTTGATTTAAACAAACAATTTTAACCTTTGTCCAATCGACAGAGTTAATCATGAAGTGTGTTCTTTTAACAATGCCTAAATATGCTGATGGAGTATCTTTTTTAGCATACTCATATATCCCATTGAAATATGAGCCACGTAACGAATCAAGACTATCTGATCCTTCATCAAAGCTTCCACGAATACCAGTATATTCATTAGCTAAAGAGAAAATAGATTCAGATACTTTTAATCTATCTAGATGTAATCCTTCTTCAATAATCTTGAAAGGATCTTCTTTTAAATATTTAGTTGCTTCTTTTCCCATAATATTAGTCCTTTAATCCACTTGTTGTTTGAGAGTTCGTAATTTGTTTTTGGAAAACAAAGAAAAAAATCAATTGTGGTAATATAGAAATCATTAATAACATCAAAAATTCATCATAAGTATAAGCGCCTTGAGAAATTGTAGCGTTTACTGAGAATATTTGAACCATAACAGTGTACATTTCTTGATCATTTAAAATTAAGTATGGCAACAAGAAATCAGACCAGCTTGCCGTCATAGCAAATATAGCCACAACACCAATAATTGGTTTACTGTTTGGAACAACGATTGAAGCGAATATTCTCAAGTCAGAACATCCGTCAAGTTTTGCTGCTTCAAATAGTGAATTTGGTATTGTTTTGAAGTAATTTCTAAAGTTGACATAATAGAAAGCATTAGCGCCTAAAATAAGCATTAATGGAACGTAACTATTTACCATTCCTAACTTAATGATGTTGCTATAAAGTGGAATAATTGCTGTAACTGCTGGGATCATATAACTTAACATAACTAAAGCGTGTGCAATTTTATATCCCTTTGGTTTAACAATAGTAGTAGCATATGCAAATAATCCGTTAAAAACAACAGCGCATACTACAGCGCCAATTGCAACTATAGCCGAATTTAAGAAATAACGCATAAAGTTTGCTTTTTGCCAAACTTGAGCCACTTTTCTTATATCGAACACTTTTGGAAATAAATGATAAATATTAGAATAAAGTTCATCTGTCGTTTTAAAGCTTGTTATCAACAACCAGAAAATTGGAATTAAAGCTGTTAAAACAGCTAAAACTAATACGAATATAATAATTCCGTAAACTACTCTATATTTAGCTTTTTTATAATCTTGGAAATTTAGTAATCCATTTGTCTTTTGTGAAAGTTTAACTGCTTTTTTCATCTTCTAGCCTCCACTTGTTTACCATTTATAAGTCTTAAAACTAAGTAATAGACACCAGTACAGGCAAGAATAATAAGTGATAGAATTACGCCGACAGCTGCACCTAATTGAGGTTTAGCATCAGCAAAAGCATAGTTATAACTTAATAACATCAAGGAAAGTGATGCGTTATTTGGTCCACCATTTGAAATAACCATAGGTTCATAGAAAACTTGGAAGACTGAGATAATTTGCATAATGAATAACGAAGTGATAGTTCCCTTTAAGTGTGGTAAAGTGACATATCTAAATCTCTTCATTAAACCACCACCATCAATTCTAACAGCTTCATATAAGCTATTATCGATACTTTGCATTGCTGAAAGATAGATTAAAACAGTACCACCTGCTCCACGCCATGTCATAGCAACTACAATAAGAGGAATAACTAAATTTTTATCATCTCTTAGAAGCGATGTTTTTAAGCCCATTTTTTGAAGTATTGTATTTATTACTGAAAAAGATTCTGGATCGTAAAGTTGTCTAAATAAGAAAGCAACTGCAATACCTGAAATAATACATGGTAAATAAATACAAATTCTAAAGAACGATTGTCCTCTTGTAACCTCACTTAATAAAATTCCTAAAATAACAGGAATCAAGAAGCCTATTACTAAAGACCAAAATATATATTTGAACGTGTTAGTAAAAGCTGCTTGGAACTGTGGATCTTGAAATATTTTTATATAGTTTCCAAAGCCTTGAAATTCTTTCATGTTGTAGCCTTCAAAGAATGATAAGACTACATTCATGACAAGTGGTTCCCACACGAAGAATGTAAATAATGCTATACCTGGAAGCATCAATAACCAACCAGATAAATTCTTTTTTAAAATTGCCTTGTTGATACCTTTTTTCTCTTTCGATACTTGTTTTGGTAAAAACTTTACATAGTTATCTTGTGTGAGGGTCAAAGTTTCATTTTGTACTGACATATTGCCCTCCTTGAGACAATTATAATTGACTCATATATTGAGAATTAAATGTGTTGTTTGCAGTTGTTAATTCATTTTCAACATTAACTGTATCTGGATTTTGTAAAACCTTTTGAATGACATTATCAAGTAACTTATACATTTCTTGAGCGTAATAAGAAACTTCATTGTGTTTCATTGTTGGAAGTGTATTAAAGAAATCGTTAAAGTTAGTCATATCGACGTTAACATATTTATCTTCAATTTCTTTTGTTGCGGCTAAATAGGTAGCATCTGTCCAAGGTTTAACAGATGGAATAATTGGTTCACCCTTTTTGGATGCAACTTCGTTTCCCTCTGTGACAGCAGCTAAGTTTGCTTCTGTAGCGTCTGGTGATCTACCCATATATTCTAAGAACATCATAGCGCCTTTAACTTGTTCATCGCTAGCATCTGATGAGAAGACATAAGGAGTACCACCATATAATGAATATCTATCTCCATATGGACCTGCTGGCATTGGAACAAAAGCTAAATCTTCTTTAGCCAATTTAGCATTTGTAATGGCAAGTTGAACGACATCGCTACCGACAATTGCCATACCTACTTGACTCTTAATTTTTCCATACCAATCGTTGTAACTAACGGTGATTGTATCAATTAATAAGCCATCAGATTTCATTTCTTTAATCCAATTCATGGCTTCAACTGCTTTTGGATCGTTTAAAGTTCCAACCCATTTTCCATCGCTATTTTGAACTTCAAGTTGAGCACCGAAATTCCAGGCAATATTGCTAAATTGCCAACCGCCATTTTTATTTGCAGAAGGAATCAAAATACCTCTAGTATTATCTGTTGAATCGACGATAACTTCAGAAAAATGTCTTACTTCGTCAAAAGTAGTTGGATATGCTGGCGACCCATCTTTGTTATAGATTGAATAAGTTCCATCTTCATTTTCAGGTAACAAACCACATTCACCGAGAATTCTCTTATTTAAAACAAGTCCAAGTCCATAACCATCTCTTGGGATACCGTAAACTTTCCCTTCAAATGTGAGGTTATTTCTCATATCGACATCCATCTTGTCATACCAACCCAAATCATTAAGGAAGCTAGTGATGTCTTTGATATATCCAGCATTTACTAACCATTGTGGTTCAGTAAACCATGTTTGGAAAACAGTTGGTAAAGTGTGTGATTGACCTTTTGATTGTGCTGTTTCAATAGAATATTCATATGGAGCTGCCTTAATTTGATATTCTGGATGATCAGTTTCAAATCTTTCTTTCCATACTTTAAACATATTAACTTCTTGGGTAAGCCCAGCTTGTGGCCACATACCAATTGTTATTTCAATTTTATCTGAATGTGAACCGCAACCTGCTAATGTACTAATAGTTGCTGCTGCAACTAACATACTTGCTAAACGTGAATGTATTTTCTTCATAAATGTCCTCCATTAGACATAAAAGCATAAGCTTTCTAGTTATATATATTATAAAAATGTAAGGGCTATCTTATAAGCTAAATAAACTGCAAAAATGGCGATAATACTGCAAATATTTAAAACTTAATTAAGCAAATTATTTAATTTGTTAAAACATTTAGATATAATTTGTTTATCAAAGGATATAAACATGTTTAAAAAGCTTAAAAAGAAGATTTTTTTATCGTTATTTATCGTTCCTACTATATTTTTAATTTTGATATCTATAGTACTTATTAGTTCATTATACTTTTTATATAGCAACGACTTTAGAAATAACTTTTCAACAAATACAAAACTTTGCGCTGAACGTATCAAACTACAATTAGAATTATTATCTTCTGAGGCTTTTTCTTTTGCTGATAACGTCAATAGTTACGATACAGAATCATATGCGATGCAACTCGATCAAATTTATAATTCACACGAGATGATTATCGGAGCTTACTTTTATCAAAATGGCATGATTTATAATTCTACAAACTTAGGCGAAGTTAAAACTTATGAGGAAGTCATAAAAGATCCAGAAGTTATTAATTTCTACAATACAAATCAAATTTCATCATTCGCCATTAGAACGCAAGGGTTACCAAATACTCATGGGTTCGTTCCTTATTCACCAGAACTTGGGCAATTATCATTTTTAGTTAAAACCAAAAATAATTCTTTATTGATTATAGATTTTGATACAAGCACAATATACGATACAATCATCAATTTTGATAGTTATCAATATTTTAATAACTATAAAGCTGTAATTGTCAGTGAGAGCGGAACAGTTTTAGCTAACTATAATACCGAATATGACCACTTAGAATTTATTAAATCAGAGCAAATAAAAAAGAAAGGCAAGAACTATACCATAGCAACAACTATAGAAAATGATTCTTTGCCTCTCTATTTATTTGTTTCAGTTCCAACTATAAATATAGAAAAATCTCTTATATTAACAGGAATTGGAATTTTAACTAGTGATATATTAATTATTTTTATCTTACTTTTACTTTCAAACGTATTTGCTAAAAGAAAAGAGACTCAATTAATAAAACTTAAAACCAGCATGAAAGAAGACATTTCAGATTTGCCTACTTTTTAATCGGGATAGTTATATATACTGTAGTTCCCTTACCTTTTTCCGAATCTATTTTTAATCCATACCCAGCACCATACTCAAGTCTTATGCGCTCGTTGATATTAAATAGTCCATATCCACTTCTATTTTCTTGCATAGTACCATATGGTCTAGAAAGCATATCTTTAGGCACATCGAATCCTTCACCGGTATCTTTCACACTATAAACAATGTTTTCATCTATCTTTTTAACTGAAATTACAATCGTTCCTGATTGTTCTTGCATGCCATATTTAATAGCGTTTTCCACAACTGGTTGAAGTAATAATTTCAAAGTTTTATAGTTTTTTACATTAGGATCTATATCGTAAGTAATGTCAAATCTATTTGGAAATCTAATTTCTTGAATTTCTAAATAATGTTGGGTAAGTTCTATTTCTTCACCGACAGTTATAATTGTATCGCCACGATGGAGTGAAATTCTAAAAAATTTAGCTAATGACATAACTAGTTTTTCTATTTCTGGCTCTTTTTTTATCTTAGCCATCCAGGCAATAGCATCTAACGTATTATATAAGAAATGTGGATTAATTTGTTGTTGCAAAGAGTCTAATTCAAGTCTTCTTTTTTCATCCATATCTTTGATGTTTTTTTCCATCAATTCGTATATTCTTTCGATCATAGCATCGTACGATTCTTCAAGCATATAGATTTCATCTTTTGTAGAAGCCTTTTTAACTTCATTTTTTAATACATATTCTTCTGGTTTTTCTGGATTGAAATTATCTACTTTATCTGCTAAGTTTTTTATTGGTTTAGCTACCGATGAGGAAGCTTTAATAGAAATGACGATAGAAATCGATAACATGACAATAGCTGTTGCTATAAGAATATATCTAAAGACATCTAAAAGATAAAATAGCTCTGAATAAGGAATGATCGAAGCTACCTTCCAAGAAAGTGCAAAAGAACTATTGATATTATTCATATCTTCAACAATTATTAGGCTTTTCACATCATTTATTTTCTTTACTGAATATTTTCTTCTACCGTTAGAAGTTTTAAAAGTGTTTGATTCATATAAATAACTTCCTGACAATTCGTTTTTTTGATCTGAAACTATGTGATTATCATTAGCAATTAAAAGCGAATAACCAGACGATAAAATATTACTTAAAAAATCCAAAACAACTTGTTCTTTAACATGTATAAAGCCTAGGTAATTGTCGTTTATTTTCTTTCCAAAAATCAAATTATTTGTTCCGTTATGCTCTACTGTATCTATATAAACTAAATTTTCTGTCGAATTTATAACTAAGTCCCTTTGCTTTTTTTCTATATAAGTCATCTTTTCTGTTTCAGCAATAAGACTATCATTGTAGTATAACGACACCCCATCATAAAGCTCATCACTCAAACTTAATTCTGTATATTGAGCTATTAAAACTTCGTTTTTACTATTTTCATTAGATTTATCAATCTCTGAAATGTTTTCATTTGAAAAAAGTTTAATTAAATTAAAATTTGTATTAATTAACAAAGTGTTTATTGATTGATCAAAATTGCTTTGTTGCACATAAACATTATGTTTTACATAGTTATCTGTATAAACGCTTGAAACTACTTGAACAGCAATAATAATAATTAAAAAAAGAGCACCCAAAAAAGCTGAAACAAAAGCTAGCATTTTTGTCCTAAAATGGAATTTTTTACTCTTTTTCATCCTATATCGTGCCCTTGATAATCACTTGGAGTCACACCGACAATCTTTTTAAATACTTGTGAAAAATACTTAACATCAATATATCCAACTTTATCTGATACCTCGTTAATTCTATATTTTCCACTTAAAAGTAATCTCTTTGCTATTCCTATTCGATAGCCAGTTAATATCTCATTAAAAGTTTTTCCTAAATTGTCTTTTAATAGATGCATTAAATATGATTCAGAAACATTCATTTCATCAGAAACTGATCTTACTGTTAATTGCGTAGAATATTTTTCGGCAATTATAGAATAGAACTGAGAAATACTTTGTCGATGTCTATATGATGTTTGATCATCTAATTCCATCTCAACAGTATTTAAATGGAATAAAAGTTTTGATTGAACAAGTTTTAAACATGATTCATATGTTTTTTGAATGTATTCCAACGAAGAGTATAACGTTAAACCAATGGTGAGAGCTGTTAAAGTCTTTTGCTCAAATGGAATAAAAGTATCACGGCAAATCAAGGATATTTTTTCAATATCGTTAGAGTTTAAAAACATAACTATTGAATCTTGAAAATCAAAATCAACAAAAGCTATTTTTTCTTTGCTTAGTGCTTCTTTCAATAAATTGATATAAATATTCAGTTCAGATTTCTTTGATTTAAACATTTCTTCGATAGATATTAAAGCCATAGTTCCGTTTGTAGGAAGCGATATATCGTGATTTGATAATTCGCTAGGAATATCAGAACCTACAAATGAATTACTGGATAAAAGTTTTTTCATAAATTCGCTTTGAAGTGTTGGTAATTCTGTTTGAACTTTTGAAGTTAAAGTTCTATCTTTAATCTTTTGTTCAAGCTTAGCAACAGCTCTTAAAACAACCTCTAATAATTCATCGTTATCGATAGGCTTTACAACATATGAAAATATTCCATTTTCAAATGTTTCTTTAGCATACTCAAAATCTTTATATCCACTTAAAACTACTATTTCGCCATTAAAGCCTTCTTTGTGTAAAGTTTTAACTAAATCAACACCATTCATTATTGGCATTTTTATATCTGTAATAACTAAGTCTGGATTTAGTTCTTTAATCATTTCATAGCCTTGTTTACCATTGGATGCATCACCAATTACTTCAATTCCATTAGCTGCCCAATCAATGGTTTCACGAATCCCTAATCTAACTAAATATTCATCGTCAACAATTACAAGTTTATGCATAAAATCACCACATTTATTTTAATAGAGTACATAAAGAAAAGCAAATAAATAAGGCTGATAAAGCCTAAAAGTTATTATTTATTTTCCATGTAATAACTTATGAATTAACTTTTTAAAATGGTATACTCAAAATAAGATTTATACTAGGAAAAATTTATGGAATATTGTGAAAAAGATTTTCTAGAAACTGGTGATCCAACAAATACCGAATTAAGCATTCCCTGTCGAAAACTAACAAGAGAATATTATCTTTGTGACTATCGCAATGAAGAAAAAAGACATTAATTTTAAAAAAAGTTATTAGGAAAAATAGGTGAAAATGACGGTATTGAAGTTACTTTTTATTATGGCAACGGCAAAAGCATTTTTATAGGGGACAATGTCATAATTGGTATGAACTATACTTTTGTAGATAAAGCTGAAATACATATCGGAAATCAAGTAATGATAGCACCAAATATTCAAATATATACCGCTTCACACCCGATTTTACCTCAAGAAAGATTAATAGATAATTGGAAAGAAATAAGCCCTACATATTTTAGGACTTTTGCCAAACCAGTTATTATAGAAGATAACGTTTGGATTGGTGGTGGGACCATTATTTTACCTGGTGTAACAATTTGGTAAAAACTCAATTATAGGAGCTGAAAGCGTAGTAAATAAGTCTATACAAGCAAATTGCGTTGCAGTTGGAAATCCATTCAAAGTAATTAAGAAGTTTTTAACATAATATTTAAATATCAAGAATTAAACTAAAAAAGATATACGCAAAAAGCTAGCCGAGTTAAAGGCTAGCTTTTGTTTTTCTATGAATTATATATTATTTGACTTCAGCTGGGAATAATGCACTCATAATTTCAGAGTAGTTTAAGTTATCAGCTGTAAGAGTGATGCTCTTATAAGTTACAGTTGTATCGACAGCTCCACCATTATGAATGTGAATTTGAACGTTATTGGATAAGCCAGTAGCAACTAAATCAATTACAATTGTTGTTTCTTCAGCAAATGGAGTTGAAGCATCTAAAACTGAGCCATCAGCAAGGATAATCTTACCATCTTTTGCCCACCATTCATTACCAGCAGCATCTTCGATACGCATTGTTGATAAATCACCGGTGACAACCATTGTTAAATACTTTGGACCAGCAATGTGACCATCGTTACCACAAATGTAGTTATAAGCATTATTAGAAACTTCTTTATTTTCAGCCATAACAACTTTTGTATTTGGAACGTAGTTATATGTTCCTAAAGCAGTGATTGTTAATGAACCTTTAATTCCATTATAAGCGCCTGCGTGGATATGGAGTGTACCATCGCCTTTTTCAAGGCCGTTAGCACGTAATGGAATATAGTATGTAACATCTTCTGTTGGTAAAGCTGTTGTATAATCGATCAAATCACCATGGACGTCGACAATACCATCTTTAAACCAAGCTTGTTTACCGCCAAGTTCAAATCTGATTGCTTCTAATGTTGTTTCACCATCACCTTTTAATGTAACAGCAACAATATCTGAATCTCCAACATAGCAGTTGCCAACATATACATAGTCACCAGTTGAGAAATCAGCAACTAAATCAGCTTCATTAAGTTTAGCAGAAACTACTTTAGTTTCTCTGCTCATATCGTTAGCATAGAAGACTTCATCAATGAATAAATCTGCTGTACCTGTGTAGAAGAATGTAATTTGATCTTTCATTGATCCTAATCCAGATTCTTCTAAGTCGATGACATAAAGTGAATAGCCAGATGTGCTATCGACATATGGTGTATCTTTAGAAAGTGTGCCTGGAGCTGCATACCAATCGTTGAAGTAGACTGGTTGACTCATATTATCAACCATGATACGGAAGTTATCTAATGTACCTTCTGTCTTCATGCGGAATACTAAGTATTTAGCGCCTTCAACGCCAGTCTTAGAACCTTCGACAAAGTTAATATAGTCATCTGTAGCACCAAGTTTTAAAGCGCCATTACCGATTGAAATAAGTTCAGCACCATTATAGGAAACACAACCATTTAAACCAGCATTGACAACAATTGGATCTGTGGCTGATGCATCCCAATCACTTGTGAATGAATTTTGTGTTCTGTTGAAGTTATCAAAGACACCTGTTCTTTCAATTGCTGGGTAGTCTTGAGCAACAACATCAACTAAGTCTGTTAAGAAAACTTTATTGACAGATACTTCTGTTGTTGATGAGAGTTTAACACCGACAACATCAGAACCTAAGCCACTCTTTTCAATATCAACTACATATGAAGCATATGTGTTCTTAAGAATTGTTGGTAAAGCTTTACCCTCTGAATCTTTTAATTCAGACCACGCAACTGCTGTACCTTCATCGCCATTTGCTTTAACTGGTGTAACTGTTAAACCTGTTGAATCACCCTTGACGCTTAATGCGACATTTGCAGCTGGTGTAGCATCAGCTTTAGAAACTTTATAGCTACCGCCTTCATTGATAACAGCTCTTCTGCCTTCAATTGTTCCTGTTGAGCCTGCCCAATAAGCATTTTCTAAGCCATTACCAACTGTTGCTCTATTAAAGTTATCAATTACTGTTCTTGTAGATCCTTTAATTGCAAAGACTTCTTCGATTTCGATATCGCCTTTGAAGTCACCTGTTGCATAGAGGTGGAAGCCTAACATAGTTGATGTAACTTGTAATGATGAAGCAGTGCCATCTGGGTTTGCATACATTACGTTATCATCGACTGAGTTCTTAACAGAAATCATTAAATCTTTATATTCATATCCAATTTCTTCAAGTGGTGAGCTATCTGCATCGACAGCGTTAGCAAGGTTAATTGGATAAACTTGAACTGTATCAGCACCTCTACATCCAAAGATGAGGTTACTTAAGGCAATTGGAGTACTACCTTTTGCTAATCTAACTCTAAAGCCAATAGCATCCATACTGACTAAATCGTATGTTCCTGTTGCCATCTTATAGATAGCTCTATCTGGAGTTGTTGGAACCATTCTTTCAGAATCTGAAGTTGTTCCTTCATCCCACTTAGAGTGTAATGCAACTTTAAGATATGGTTTGGATTGATATGTTGCACCTGTATCAGATAATGTTCCAGTTGATGTTTCACCTGAGAAGTCATCAACCATTGTATCGAAAGCCGGATTATAATCTCTTACAACTGTGCCTTCTGGAAGATTTTCTTCAGTTGGTTTTGGTGTATCATCTTCAAATCCAGATGGTGTAGTACTGCTTGATGATGAAGCAGGTGTTGTTGTACTTGATGGATTTGTTGTGCTGCTAGTTACAGTTGTGCTACTGCTAACAGGTGATGTAGATGATGAGTCATTACTGTTGTTATTACAACTAGTAATTCCTAATAAAGCTACTAACGAAATTGAAACGAATAATAAACTCTTTTTCATAGAATTTTCTCCTTTTATTAATTTTTTTATTTATTCCCCATAAACACTGATTTCGGAAAGTTGAGCACCATAACTTCCAACAGCGTTGTTAGAGGATACAACCACTTTAAGATAACGACATTCAACTGATTGATCCAAGGTAATTACTTGCATATTACCATTTGTCTTAGGATCAAATAACATATCAGTTGCTGGGACTATTTCTGTAAATTGTGTTTTATTTACATCATATGCCTCATTTGAATTTGAAACTAAAATTTGAACGTTTTGAGTTCTTTCTGGCCATGAAGTCATTGGTGGAAGATTTAATACGATAAGTTTAATCTTTTCAACCTTTCCTAAATCGATGACAACATAAGCTGGTAAACCTTTAGATTCATAATAGCTTGTACCAGTTGTATCACCATCAACAAGTTTATCAGCTGGATAGACATCGTTATGTTCAGAGTGATCAGCGATTGTCTTTCCCCAAGATAATGATGGTGGATAGAATTCAATTTCAGATATTTCTAATTGGGCAGGAGCTGTAATTCCTTCTGTCTTATAGAATCTAATTTGTAATTCGTAATATTGGTTTGCAGTAAAGTTAATATCTATTGCGTTACCACTACCTGGAGATAATGAATAAGTATCAGCAGATAAAATTTTTAAGAACTTATCATTTGGTGTACCATCAGTTTTATTTCTTCTACCAAATAATGAGAAATTTAATGTTTGATATAAATTACTACCATTCTTGGCGTATAATCTAATAACACCAACTTGAGTGAGATTGACCATATTGATATTCAAAGCGACAAAGTCGTTCTTTTCATCTGTCCAATCTTTTGCTACCCATGTCGTGTTCTTATCGCCATCTAAGACATTTGCTGGACTACTTCCTTCTTTTGTCCAATCTCCTCTACTTGGATCAGGTGTAGAGTTATTTGTTGCACCGACACCATTTAAAGCAGTAGCGACAAAGTTCTTTGGATCTTGTTTTGATCCTAAGTAAGAAAGTCCATCGATGTAATAATCTTCTGGAACGATAACACCATCTTGTGAAATATTTTGATGATTTGTTTTTTCAACAGTACTGGCTAATGTACCTATCTTATAAGGTAAGGTCTTTATTGCCCCTGTTGTAGCTGAATCATTTGAATATTTAACGTTTGTAACATAGTTGCCTTTTGATAATTTTAAGTCAGTATCGTTATTAACTTTTTTACCTTCGATAACGACGTTTGAAATAGTGACGTTTTTAATTGCACTATCTTCACCTTCACCAAACATTCTACTAGCAACTGTTGAAGCCATCTTATAGACATTGACGTTTTTGATTGTAACATTTTCAACGGAACCACGTTTACCTTCTGACTTTGTCCATTCAGAGTTATAAGCAATTGTGAAGTCAATGAAGAAATCATTTTCGCCATCATCTTGAACATCGCCTAACATTTGACCATCTTCAACTGTGATGTTTTCGTAGTGAACGTTAGTGATATGTGCATCATCGCAGTTATGTAGTGAGATTACTGGCTTGTGGAAGTTATGGACAACTGTTGTATTTTTAAATGTAATGTTATCCATCTCTGGTCCATATGTTTCATAGCCAACTTCCATAGATTGAGCTAAATCAGTCCAAACGGTATTGTTATCAAATAAAATATCGTGAGTACTTTCTCTATCGACATTTTTAACGACTAATGAGTCATCCCATGTTCTTACGAAACAATTTTGAACTGTGACGTTAGATGAAGATTGAACTGAGATACCATCTGAGTTAGCACGTGCTGAAATAATGTGAATATTATCGATAGTTACGTGATCAGAGCTTTTAACTGCAACTGTCCATCCAGCTGGGTCAAGAATTGTTATGCCTTCTAATTTGACATTGGAACAATCTCTAATTTCCATTGGAATATATAATTGGTTTTGTGTTTGACGATCATATACAGCTCCAGAAATAATTCCACGTCCTCTGATCGTAATGTTTTTAAGCTCAGTTGGAATCATTTGCCCATATATGACAGCTCCACCTGCAATATATACTGTTTGTCCACTCTTAACTGGGATACCATCTGGCTTATAGACACCTGGTCCAAAGTAAATAATATTTGGATCGTTTTTAGCCATTTCTTCTGTTATTGGATCTTCTTCAAGTGGATTAGCAAATAAATGTACTGCTGTTTTATAATCATCGTTATATTCTATTGTGTAGTTATCTGGATATTCTAACTCGAAGGAAATTTTATTATCCTTAATTTCAGGTTTAATACCATAGACGAGTGGTGAGATAGTAGCTGATGTAACTGATGTACCATCTTTTACTTCTATTTCAACCTTTACCTTACCTTGGAAATCAAATATAGCCATTGGAGCTGTATCTTGCGAATATTCGTAAGTAAATACTCTTCCATGATTTACTCTTGTTTCATATACGAATAACTCTTGATCTTCAACACTAATGCCAACTTTTGACGAAGTTGTCATTATTGATGGTCCATCATATGTGACCAATTTTGTTTGATTAACTTCCTTATCTGATTGAACAAAATTAGCTGAGTTATAGTAGTTAGTCTTATCACCGCTATTTGTAGACGAGCTACTTGACGAAGAGTTGTTTGAATTATTGTTATTACAACCTGTCAAAAGCATGCAAGCTAAGATTGGAAGTGCCAATATTTTTTTGAATTTATTTAGCATAATTACCTCCTTATACCAAAATTATATTTTTATCATGCAAACTAAGAAACGCCTTAAAACTGCAAGAATAGTAGAATTTACTGCAAATGTAAGGCGTTTCACACTAGTTTTTTATTAAATTAAGGAAACGCTTACATTTTTGCCATAATTAGCCAATTGGCTATCATCTAAATTACGATAAAGATTTGCGCCTGTTATTTCTTCACCGCTAGGTTCTAAAAGATATATTCCTTTTGTATATTCGTTTTTATTAATTTTTGTGTTTAAAGCGTTAATTGTTTTTCCACCAAATTTTATATCTAATAAATATACATTAGACACATAGTGCTCTGTTTGTTCATATCCAGATCTACTTTCCTTGTCGCCTTCAATAATTATTGGATAAGTAGTACTTGTACCACGAACTAGCAAGTTAGTAACTTTAACATTATCTACACTGCCTAATTTAGTTGTTTTTTGGACGTTCGACCATGTACTTGAATACTTTGAATTAAACTCGATAACAGCACTATATCCATCGCCTTTGCCCATAGAAGCATCATCAACAGTGATGTTTTCATACGTAACATTTTTAACGTTAGCATTGTTAGAATTATGAATTGATAATACTGGTTTATGGAAGTTATGTAAGACAGTAATGTTTTTAAACTTTATATCTTCCATCACTTCACCGACTGTTTCATATCCTATTTCTAATGATTGGGCTAGATCTGTCCATATCAAGCAATTTGAAACGTTGATATTTTTTGTAGTACCTTCTTCATTTCTATTTGACCATTTTGGATAATTCTTAACTACAATGGAGTCATCAAAAGTTCTTACAAAACATCTATCTACATATGCATTTTTAACTGATTGTAAAGATATACCATCACCGTTTGCTCTCGATGTAATTATTTTAACGTTGTTAACAGTAACAGTATCGCAAAAATAAATGTTAAGGCACCAGCCAGCAGGATCCAAGAAAGTAATTCCTTTTAAAGTGATGTTGCTACAAAAGCTAAAGTCAAATGGTATTGCTCTTGTATTAGCGTTTGCATCACGATCAAAAATAGAACCATCTATTATTCCTCCACCGACAACTTTAACATTAGTAGAGTTATATGAGACAATTTTAGCTCTTACAACTGCACCATAATCAATAAATAAAGTTTGATTGGACGACAATACTATTTCATTATTATCATTTATATAATTGCTATTGTCTTTAGTGTGAATGCCTTTTCCAAAATATATAGCATTAGTTTTATAAGAACTATAGTCGTCTTCTGTCCCATCGACAAATAGATGCAAAACATATTCAGTTGATCCATTAATTTCAACTGTATATTGCCCTGAACTTGACACTTCAAACGACGCAACGTTATATACATTATCTATGGTAGCTTTAATATTTGCAGCAACAGGTTTTATTGAAATTGTTGAAATTTTAAATGGACATTGCACTTGAACTGTGGTCTTACCTTCAAGTTTAATAATTCCAACAGCTGAATCTGCCCTATTATAGTTATTAGGAGAAAAATAGTGATTTCTATTAACTTTAACATTATATAAAGGTAATTTTGTCCCACTAACATAAGCCCTAAATCCTTTATACTCTTGATAGTTATCTGGCATTGAAGGAATTTTTACATAGCTAGTCATTTTATTTTCATCTTCAATATAATGCTTATTTGTAAAATAGTCATCTGGCGTAATGACATACCCTTCGCTATCAGTTATTGAAGAACTTGATGAAGTCGAAGTTATAGTACTTGATGATGAAGTTTGACTGCTACTTGAAAATTGACTACTACTAGTCGAACTATCGCTAGTAGTTATTGAAGAACTCACATTTGAACTATCATGTGATGTTGATGAGCTAACAATAATATTTACATCACAACTTGCTAACATAAACAAAGCTATGAAGGTTGTTAAAAATTTATAAGTACGCATTGATACCCCTTTCATGTTAATAAATCTATCATAAAAAAAGATGTGTTTGCTACTTTTGCAGTAAATCACACCTTTTTGCAATTTAAACTAATAAGGTAGTGGATATTTATGAGTAAGTTCTAATACTTTCTCTTTAATTTCTTTTAAATTATTTTCCGATTGATCTGATAATGCCTTATCAATTAAATCAGCTACTAATATCATATCATCTTCTTTAAATTCACGAGTAGTACACGCTGGAGATCCTAATCTTATTCCTGAAGTAATAAATGGCTTTTCTTTATCGTTTGGAATAGAGTTCTTATTAACTGTTATATTGACGCTATGCAATATATTCTCAGCTTGCTTACCCGTTAGTTTTGTTTTGCTTTTAACATCAACAAGCATAAGGTGGTTATCTGTTCCGTTAGAAATAACGTGATAACCTAATTCAATAAGTCTATTAGCTAAAGCTTTGGCATTAGCAATAACTTGTTTTTGATAAGTTATAAACTCAGGTTGTAAGGCTTCATAAAACGCAACAGCTTTAGCAGCTATAACATGCATAAGTGGGCCACCTTGAACTCCTGGGAAAACTATCTTATCTATTCTTTTTCCTAATTCTAAATCGTTTGTTAAAATAACCCCACCTCGTGGACCTCTAAGAGTTTTATGTGTCGTTGATGACACAACGTGAGCATAAGGTACTGGATTTTGATGTAATCCTGCAGCAACTAAGCCAGCAATATGCGCCATATCTACAAATAAATATGCACCGACTTCATCAGCTATTTCTCTAAATTTTTTAAAGTCAATTTTTCTAGGATAGGCTGAAGCACCAGCAATTATCATTCTAGGCTTAATTTCAAGAGCGATTTTTCTTACTTCATCATAATCAATCATCTCTGTTTTTTCATCTAAACCATAAAAGTGACATTCATAGTCTTGACCGCTAAACGAAAGTGGACTTCCATGAGTTAAGTGACCACCGTGATCTAAAGACATTCCTAAAACTTTATCACCAGGGTTTAAAAGTGCTCTATAAACAGCTAAGTTTGCTTCTGAACCAGAATGAGGTTGCACGTTAACATAGGCAGCCGAAAATAACTTTTTTAATCTATCCCTAGCAAGGTTTTCAGCTACATCGACATATTCACATCCACCATAATATCTATGGCCTGGATAGCCTTCAGCATACTTGTTAGTCATAATTGAACCTTGAGCTTCTAAAACAGCCTCAGATACGTAGTTTTCACTTGCTATTAATTCTATATGCTCTTGCTGACGTCTTATTTCATCTTCAATAGCTTTAGCTAATTCATAATCAACTTCTTTTAATTTTCTGTCATCGATCATAATTATTTCTTATCCTCCACATTAATCTTTTGTAAAATTCCATCATACAAAGAATATAAATAACACTCTGATTTTAAGCTAAATATTTTTTCTACTGCATTAGAATATACTCTTAATTGATTTACATATGCCTCATCAGAGATATTCTTTAACTTATAGTCGACAATTATAGCTCTATCTTTTAAAACTATAAGCAAGTCGATTGATCCTAAAGTATCAGTTTCTTCAAGATAGAAGCTATATTCATGATAACACATTCCCTCTAAGCAACCTAAACTTGTTATATTGTTTACAAGGTTTTGGGCAACTTCTTTAAGTTTTTCATTTTTGATATATGAATAATCTGGATTTGCAAAATCAATATTTTCGGCAATTGAGTGAACAAATGTACCAAATTCCATTGCACCTTTGTCAATTGTAAGTTTACCCTTTTTGCTTGCTCTAACTTTTTCTTTTTCAACATTTTTAACATCTAATGTCTTATATTCAAATCCAAAGTCTTTATATTCTTCTTTAACAAGCTTTTTTGAATTTTCAATATCTATATCGTCTTCAACTTTGACAAAACTAAGTAAATTAGAATGAACGTTTAAAACATCTATAAATTTTTTGACTTCTTTAATATTTGGTTTAATCTTAATATCATTATTACAAACTACGAAATCATATGAATATTTTGGTCTAGTTAAAGCGACATATAAAGTTCTAATTCTTTCTGATCTACCTTCGAAAATAATACTTTTATCAATTAAATATTTAAAAATTGATTCTTTGCTTTCATCGTCTACTAAAGGTAGTGCAATACCATATTTTTTTGAAAATAAGAATTGTTGTTTGCTATCTTTTTCTGGATATTCCCTATATATTCCTGGAAAATAACAAAAGTTATACTCTAAGCCCTTAGATTTATGAATATTTAGAAGTTTAACAGCGTTACTCGAATCGTTATTAAATTTCATCTTTAACTTTATTCCATTAGATTTAACTACATCCAAATAATCAATAAAATCATCGATAGAAATACCTATATTTGAAAGACCTTTTACAATGTTAGAATACATTTCTAAAATTGTAAGGCTATCGCTTGGATTAGCTAAAGTACCTATTTTACTTGTTATATCTAAATCGATTATAAATTTCAAATATATTTCATATACTGTTAATTCTTTTGTAGATTCTACAATTTCTAACACTTTATTATAAGCTTCTAAATCAGAGTATCTTCCTTTCTTGAATGCATCGTAAATAACATCATCTCTTGTTGAGAATAAGAAAGAACGTGCGACGCTTACTAATGAATGTTTAAACTTATTGGAACCAATGGTTTTATTTTTAATCTCGTTATATAAAACAAACAAATTAATTATTACATCAATAACTGAAAAGTTAAAAACATCTTGATCATTGTCGACATAAATAGGTATTCCGTATTTGTTAAAAACTTCAACATAAGTATCAAAATCATTTCCTCTATCCATGATAACAGCAAAATCGCTATATTTGATATTTCTATTTTCTATTTGTTCGTTTGAATTAATTCTACTTACAATATTTTTAGCAATAATTGTAGCTTCTATTTCTGGCTTTTGACTGCTCAACTCACAATTATAATTCAATGTTCTATTTTTCAAACCACTTATATTTTTATATATTGGATTAGAAGAAATAATAATATGATCTTTAACGTAATCTGCTCCACCAAAATCTAAAGTCATAATGTCGCTAAAAATATTATTAACACTATCTATTACACATGGAGAAGAACGGAAATTTTCATTCATATCAATTGCTATTCCGCCATTGTTATTTTTGTATGCTTCATATCTTTTTATGAATAAAGTTGGGTTAGCGTTTCTAAATAAATAAATTGATTGTTTAACATCACCAACTAAAAACAAATTGTCTTTTTCTAATGTATTAATGATAGATTCTTGTAAATCAGAGTTATCCTGATATTCGTCAACCATTATTTCATCGTAACTATTTTTGACTTCTAAAGCGATATCTGGATAATTTCTAAATAAACTCAAAACCATCAGTGCAATATCATCAAATTCAAAATATGAATTAATTTTTTTATAGTTATCTAAACGATTTTTTAGTTCAGCAGCTAAGTTTAAAATAATCAACTTATATTTTTGCTCATCATCAAAAATACTTATATAAGTATTGATATCTGGTATAGAATCGCATATTTTTTTTATTTTTTTATAATAGTTTTCTATTAAAATATTAAAAAATATCTTTTCTGATTCATCGCATTTAGCATTTATTTTAGGTTTTAGATTAGCATTTACTGAGATCAAAAAATTTTTTCTGAACTCATCATAATCTTGTGCAAAGACAAAAGTATCGATAAAGTTTATAGCTTTTTCAACATATTCAGGTGCTTTTAAAGAAGTGTAAACATTATTCTTTAATTCTTCTTTCCATTTTGTTGCATACATAGATAATTCACTAAATACTTCTTTATAAGCATTTTCAACTGAACTCTTATTTTTAGCTAATTCTTTAGCTTTTTCTAAAGACGCAAATGGATCAATTGTTTTTGATATAGCATCATATATACTGATAATCAAGTTCTTTATAGACTCGTCATCGCCTACTGTATATCTATCTAATAACTCTAAGAAATCAGAATCATTTAATGCGTATTTTTCTTCGAATATTTCTTCGATAATTTTTCTCTTTATAGCAGCAATATAAGATCCTTCAGCAATAGAAAAGTCAGATTCTATGCCCAAATAAGCACGGTATTTTCTAACTAACTTTTGATTGTAAGCATCAAAAGTTGATATATCAGCGCCATCAACAAGTTTTATTTGATCTTGGAATTTAGGCTCCTTTTTCATCATTTTCTTAATTCTTTCTTTCATATTGGCCGCAGCATTATTTGTAAAAGTAAGAATTAACATTCTATTAATTTTGACACCATCATTTAACAACTTTAAAACTCTTTCAGATAAAACTGTTGTTTTACCTGAACCAGCTCCTGCTGAAACGACGTAGTTATGACCTCTTGCATTTATTGCTTTTTGTTGCGCTTGTGTATAGCCCATTAGTCATTACCTCCGTCATCAATTTCTGATAAATTCTCTTTTTTAGATTTTTTTAGTTCATCTGGAAGATCAACAAATATCAAATCTTTCGATTGATAAAAACACATGTCCTTATATGTGCAATTTTTACATGAATTTAAATCTTTAGTATCTTTACATCTAATTGGAGTAAACTTAAAAATTCCTTTTCTTATATTTGAACTTGTATTTTTTAAAAGTTTAACAAGGTGTTCTTGATCTTTTTTTAGAGTATTAAAATCTCTTTGCGCTTTAGTTCCCTTAAAGTATTTTTTAAATTCGTTTTCTCCAACTATATCTGTCAACAATTCTTTACTTACAACATATCCAGAATAAATAAATTCTTTTCCGTTTTTACTTTTTAAAGACTTTGAAAACAAAGGAGCATAAACAGCACCCATTGGAATTAATTCCTCGTTTTGCTGACTAAACAGGTACAAATATATTTGAAGTTGGTTATCAAAACCAAAGTAATTTAAAACTTCTTTATAATCTTTGGGGCTTGATTTAAAATCCATTACAAAATACTCTTTATCACTGGCTAGTATTAAATCAAATTTTCCTTCTAATGTTGTATTGTCGTCTATTTTACTTTCCAACTTCTTTTCATGTTCTTCAATAAAATCTGGTTTAAAGTTTGCAATAAACTCGCTTAAATTTTTTCTCATTTCTTTATTTGATTTCAACATCTTTTTCAAATAAAATAATTCCTTATAATTAAACTGGTAGTCATTAGTAAATTGTTCAAGATTTGAATCATCAATAATTACATTTTCTTCAATACCTTTATGTGCAATATTGCCCAAATCAAAGACATAAGAATTTGAATCATCTTTAACTTTTAAATAATATTTGAAAAAATAAGCCAATGGACACTTGTTGTAAAGAGTAGAACTTGTATTTGATAATTTTATTTGATCATCAGTTACTATATTTTTGTCAGACTTATAATTAGGTTCGTATGTATCATAATCAGAGCCTATTTTTTTATCTAGATATTGGCTTAATGAACTTACTAATCCATATTTTCCTTCATCGTCTTTAAATAAGTCCAAAATCAAACGATCAAACTTAAGAGAATATCTTTTAGTTGAAAGGATGTCTTTTCCCATTTCAATTACGTTATACTCACTTAAATTATCTATCTTTTTTGAATCGTTAATTGAATTTTTATCAGAGTAAGAAAAAATAGCTGATTTTGTTTCGCTAAGCAATATTTTAAAAAATTGCTTTTTATTATTAGTTACTTCATAACTTGCTTGCAAAACAGTATCATCAACTTTTTCAATATCACTTAAATACTCGTTATCTTTTTTAGAAGATAAAATTTCGTCACTAAAACCAACGACAAATAAATACTTATTTGGATTAGCTGTATTAATTGATGTATATACTTTTATACCGCTATTTTCTCTGTCTAATTTAGATGATTTTAAAGACTTTTTTATAAATTCTGCAATGCTATCATTGGAATAACCTTTTTCTTTTAAAGCGTTAATAGCTTCTATATATGGAGAGTATTCATTGCTATAATTTTCATCTTTTATTTCTTTACCTTCTAAGCATTCAGTGTAAAGTTTAACACTATCGATATTTTGAAATAAATTTGGATTATTATAATTTAGTTTAATATTAAAAAGGTGGGCATACAGGTTAAATAATACTAAATATGTCTCAGAACAAATAATTGATATATCTTTTTCTTCTACACCATCATCGATTAATGAAGCTATTCTATTAAATGCTTCACCAATTTCAATTCTAGCATCACTGTATTCATAATATGGTATTTTAGGCAAGTTAAATGAATAATCTTTTGTAATACTATTAAGTTTAAAATGATTTAAAACTTCGTATAAATTTCTATCATCTTCTGGATTATATCCATATATATATGTTTCATACTTTCTAAAAGTTTTTTGAGCTATAAAATTTATTCTTAGCGGATTATTATCTTTTATATGCTTAATTTTTTTTGTTTTTTCATGGGTTGGATTATCTTTAATATAAGGCATATAAGCTGTATATATTGCACTTTCACTATAACTAATATTTTCGTGCTTAGATATGTTTAAAACATCCAATTTATCAACCGAACCTAAAAATAATTCAAAGAAAGATTCTTTGGTAAAAAGCTTAATGTTTATATTTGAATTTTTTAAAGTCAATATTCTCTTATGTAAAATAAAAGGAGCTATGACATTATAAGTTTTCACTTCCGAGTTCATAAAAGTAATATATTTTCCTTCCTTCACATAAAGTATAAATGTTAATTTATATTAATGCAAAGATAAATATATTACATAACAAAATGTAACGAAATTGTAACTTTTTATTAAGCTTGAAAAAACATTTAAATATTTATTGCATATGATAAATTATTGTTGTATATTTAATGCAAATTAAATTCGAATTTTATAATTGCTTAGAATTCGATAGAAAGAGAGATATATGAAAAAATCTAAACTTTTTGTGTTACTCCCTGTCATTGCTGCTTTAACTGGTTGTAATACTGGTAGTGGTACATCTTCAAGTACATCCACACCAACATCTCCAGTAAGCTCATCAACAGGCGGCGTTATTTCTTCCTCTCCAATTAGCTCATCTAAAGGTGACTCAACTTCTTCTAGCTCATCAAGTAGTAGTAGCAGTTCTTCACTTGCTCCAGCTAAGCACTTTGAAAAAGAAGAATTTGGAGAAGTCTATGGAACATTTAACGATGCAAACACAGTTTTAAAAATTGATACAGATAATTCTGTCTTAGTTCAAAATGGAGTTGAAACTCCACTTGTCGTTACTGATATTGTAAGTGAAACATTTACAAGTAAGAGTTTTAAAGGCGACTATTCAACAAAAGTCGTTCTTCTTAAAGATGAATCATCTGATTTGCTTTATAGAGCTTTCGTACCACACGAAGCCGAATCATTCTTACATCTTCAATATCAAAGTGGTACAACAACTTGGGAAGACGTTCAAGAATTCACTCCTTTGTTTGAAGAATTTGTCGGTGCTTGGGATTCAGAATACTACTCTATAGTAGTATCTGACGAATATGTCGATGACTATTTAGTTTATAAAGCTAAATTCATTACTTCTTCAGGATCATTAGATTACTATGCTGAACCATATTTTGCTTATTCAGATATCGATACATATGTAAAAACATTTACTTTATATACACAAGAATCTGAAGAATTTGGCACATATTACGCTGCAAAACCAACCGAAGATACAACATTCGATATTTGTTTATTTGATACCGATTGGGGTATGGAATTCTTCTACCCAGCTGTTTCTTACTATGCTGGTGAATGGCTTGGTCAAAACGGATCTTCTACTGTTACAGTCGATAAAGAGAACAAAAAATCGTTATTAATTCAGTAGAATATTCATTCGAACTCTACAACGATCACGGTTGGAGATTCAAGCTTACTTCTGGCGACAAAGAAGGTTATGTTGCTCCATTCATTGGTGGCTTCGATCTTGTTTTAGGTGATACAGCTGATACATTAGTTGCTGCTGATTACGAATCATTTAACGGTGAGTGGTATTATAACGGAAAAATACTAACATTAGATGGTGAAAACAAAACAGTTAAAATCGGTGATGATGCAGCTGTTACAGGACAATTTAAAGTTGTCGATAAAAAATTAGTTTTCTCTGCTACTGTTGACGGGGTTGAACTTACTTTATCAATTCAATATCTAAGTGTTGCCTTAAAAGCTGTTTACGGAAATACAACTTCCTTCTTAATCAATAAAGATGCATTTAATAGTCAACTCCCTGGTACATACATTTCATTAATTGGTGGTTCTAAATCAACAGTTACAATTGATTCAAATGCTGCTTTATATCTCGATGGAGATTTAATTGACACAGCTATCTTAACTTATGATACCGATAATTCATGTGTTATTTATAAAATTGGCAATTACTCAATCTATATGTTAGCAAATGGAGTTATTTGCTTAACAGATGGTGAAAATACTCAAGTATTTGCTACCCAAACAGTCTTAAAAGCCTTCAATGGTAGTTGGACTGACGATGGTATCAATGTCAGCTATACAGTTGACTTAGATGCTGGAACAATCGCTTTAGTAAAAGATGGCACAAGTACACCAGTTAACTTCTTATTAGACTTCGTTGATGGCTTAGGATTAGTCTTATTTGTTCAAATTGATGAAAATGCTACAGCAGCATCTAAAGCCTTTAAGATTTTAGCAGTTGATTCTTTAGGAACTGTCTATCAATATTCAATTACAGATGACTATAATATTTCATCTAATGTCGATTCAACTTTCATAAGAATTGAAGATTACTCTAAATTAGTAGGAACATATTGTTATGATGGTCCTCAAGGTGTTGAATACATTAAAGTAACCGCTGATGGTCACTTATTTGTCACATCCTCTAAGAGAGATAGTGATGGAAATTTCATTACTGGCGAATACGAATTAGCTGAATATTCATTCAATACTATGTTCTATTATGGTAATGATGTACTTGCTTTCTCCTTTGTTGAACCAAAAACAAACTACAACGTCTTTGTTTATGTTCATGACAACTACGCTGAATTCTTCGGCAACAAATACTATGTTGAAGAAATTCATGAAGCAGCTGGTGTCTATCAATTAAATGATGGAACAGATTTAGTTTCCATTCAAAACGATAGTGTCAGATATAAAGGCACAACTTACACTGTTACAAGTTACAAAGCTGGTGAAGATGCAAATACACTCAAATTTGGATCATACACAGCTTCGTACACCAAAGAAGGCGTCTTAACTATCACTGACGGCGATGCAGTTGAAACTTATACAAAACGTGAATTTGATATCACAAAGTACTTTGGAACATTCACAATTGCTGATGATACAAATTCATATGAACTTGGTGCCTTTACTTCTGAATTGAGTTACTCAGTTGGTTTAAAGACTACCTCAGCTTCTGGATTCGAATCCATAATTACTTCATATACATTCGAGTTAGACGATAAAGGCAATCTTGTTATTGTCTTCTCTTCACTCTTTACTGAATATAGAGTTTCCTTGGATTCTGATGGAAAACCACAACTTAGTGTCAAAGACACAAGTAGTATTCCACTTCCACCACCACCACCACCATCTTTATAAGTTGCTAATTAAGAACTGGTTTATGCCAGTTCTTTTTTATTGCTATATTTCATCTAAAAAGTATCGATTATAGTCGATAAAATCAAAAATAATTTAAAAAGTTTCTAGTATAGTCGAAAGTTTTCTACTTTTATGCAAAAGTTTCTAACATAATCGAAAGTATACAAATATTTATAATAAATTATTACTAATACTTTTATCATAAATTAGAAAATAATATTTAGCATTTGATTATTCTTATTAAATTACTAAATCATAATTATAAAAAATGGCAACTAGGTGTTCCTAGTTGCCACATATTGTTTAATTAAATCGGCTCTGTTG
>ULWL01015535.1_pt1 | contig 45265 bp, 28 predicted proteins | sample 1960171 | NCBI WGS metagenome assembly ULWL01 (sample SAMEA4835807, study PRJEB28245) | human gut metagenome | biome: gut microbiome; material: fecal sample | place: Denmark | collected 2008 | reverse complement strand
GTCAGTGTTCGTGTACACAATCTAGTGTACACGAACAAAAATAAAAAATATAAATAGGAAAACGTTTGACTTTTTTGAAAAAATAATATATAATAGATAGGTATGGATTATAATGCTTACTTGGAAGCTATATATATAATTTAAATACAATTTAAAATTTGAAAGGAGAATAAAAACATGCCGTTATGGTTAAGTATTCTCCTCATTGTTGTTGCGTTACTTGCCGGTGCAGCAGGTGCGTATTTTTATGCCCTTAACAAAGGTAAGAGTGTGACTGAAGCAAAGTATGAAAAACTAGGCAAAGAAGCTAAAAAGATTATTTCAGATGCTGAAGAAGCTGCTAATAAACGTCAAAATGAATTAATTAATGAGGCTAAAAAGGAAATTCAAAGTTTACGTGATTCATATAATGTGGAAGTTAAAGAAAAGAAACAACAACTTCAAGAAGAAGCTAATAAATTAGAACGCCGTGAAACAAGCTTGGATAATCGTTCTGACAATTTAGATAAACGCGAAGCTAGTTTAATCACAAAAGAAAATAAACTAGAGGATCGTATTGCTGAAGTTGAAAAGCGTAACACTAAAATTGAGGAGTTAATTGAAGAACAAGAAAAGAAATTGATGGAAATTGCTGGCTTAAGTCTTGATGATGCAAGGGAAATTGTGTTCAATAGACTTAAAGAAGATATGGCTATGGAAATGGCTATTTATGTAAAGGATGAAACTGAAAAAGCTAAGTATGAAAGCATTAATAAATCACAAGTTATTCTTGCAAATGCTATTCAACAATATGCTAATGAAACTGTCCAAGAAAAAACAGTATCAGTAGTTTCACTTCCAAATGATGAAATGAAAGGTCGTATTATTGGCCGTGAAGGTCGTAATATACGTGCAATAGAAGCTGTAACTGGTGTTGATTTAATCATTGATGATACACCGGATTCAGTAGTTATTTCTTGCTTTGACCCTGTACGTAGAGAAATTGCACGAAGAACACTTGAAATCTTAGTAACAGATGGTCGTATTCAACCACCTAGAATAGAAGAAGTATTCAGTAAATGTACTAAAGAACTTGAAAATGAAATGCGTGAAGAAGGTGAAAAAGCCGTATTTGAAATTGGTATCGGCAAAATTCACCCTGAACTTGTCAAACTAATTGGCCGCTTACATTTTAGAACAAGTTATGGTCAAAATGCATTACAACACTCAAAAGAAGTTGCCTTCCTTGCAGGTAAACTAGCCGCAGAAATTGGTGAAGATGAAACTCTAGCCCGTCGTGCTGGTTTATTACACGATATTGGTAAAGCAACTGACCATGAAACAGAAGGTAGCCACGTTGAAATTGGTGTTGAAATTGCTACTAAGTTTAGAGAAAATCCAACTGTTATTGATGCTATTGCATCACACCATGGAGACAAAGAAGCACAAACAGTTATTGCTCATCTTGTTGCGGCAGCAGATACCCTATCGGCAGCCCGCCCAGGTGCACGTAGTGAGTCACTTGATAACTACATTAAGAGACTACAACAATTAGAAGAATTAACAAATGAATTTAAAGGTGTAGACAAAACATATGCCCTTCAAGCAGGTCGTGAAGTTCGTATTATTGTTAAACCTGAAGAAATCACTGATGCTGAAGCTTGTATGCTAGCACGTGAAGTTAAGAATAAAATTGAAACAACTATGAATTATCCTGGTAATATCAAAGTAGTTGTAATAAGAGAAGTTCGAGTTCAAGAAACAGCTCGTTAGAAAGATTAAACGAAAATGAGAATTTTAATGATTGGTGATGTATATGGAGCGATGGGACGCAGTATTCTAGATGCTAAGTTACCTGAATTAAGAACCCAAAAGGGAATTAATTTTGTAATAGTTAATGCTGAAAATATTGCCCATGGTTCTGGAATTACAGAAACTTATTATAAACAGTTACTAGATAAGAATGTGAATGTTGTAACACTAGGTAATCATGCTTTTAGAAATAATGACATTCATAATTTTATTCAAAATGCAAATTTATTAGTAAGACCACTTAATCTTCCCAAAGGTAATCCCGGGAAAGGATATATAACAGTTAGGTATAATAACATAACTATTACGGTTTTCCAAGTATTAGGCCGTACATTTATGGCAGGTCCAATTGATTGTCCATTTCGAGCAACTGAGGAACTATTAAATAATGTAAAAAGTGATATATATATTTGTGATTTTCATGGTGAAACAACTAGTGAGAAAATAGCTTATGGGTTATATTTTGACGGAAAAGTAAATATTATAGCTGGTACTCACACTCATGTTCAAACCAATGATGCACACATTTTAAATAATGGAACAATGTATATTACTGATCTTGGTATGACTGGAGCTCGTGATGGTGTAATTGGGGTTGATCCTATGATGATTCAGGCTAAATTTATTACTGGCCTTCCATGCCGACACATCCCAATGGATAAAGGAAAAAAACAATTATGTGGTTTAATTATAGAAATAAATGAAGTAACGCATAAAGTGACAAATTTCGAGGTAGTTAATATGATACAATAGTAAATGTAAGTCATTAAATCCTTTCTTTATGAATAGAATTAAATGAATACAAATTTACTAGGAGGTATTATATTATGGATGTATTAAAAGTTTCATCAAAATCAAAACCAAACTCAGTTGCTGGTGCGTTAGCCAATGCTTTTCGCGAAAAACAAACTGTTGAAATTCAAGCAGTAGGTGCAGGATCTTTAAACCAAGCAATTAAAGCAATCGCAATCGCAAGAGGTTATGTTGCTCCAACAGGAAAGGATTTGGTATGTGTCCCTGCATTCAGTGACATCGTGATTGATGGTGAAGAACGTACCGCAATTAAATTAATTGTTGAATCTCGTAAATAAGTTGGCGTTTGCCAACTTTTTGTATGAAAGGAGGTGTCAATGTGAATTTACCAACATTAATGACATCAAGATTAATTATTAGACCAATATCAGTACTAGATGCTGATGATATGTATGAATATGCACGAACTCCTTATGTGGGACCTCAAGCTGGTTGGGAACCACACACATCAATTGACCAAACTATCGCGATTATTAGAAATATGCAAATGATTAAATCACCATATGAACTTGGAAATTGGGCCATTGTTTACCGTGATAATGGAAAAATGATAGGAACAATTGAACTATATAATCATATACCTAACTTTAAGGCGGAACTTGGCTACGCCTTAAATCCATCATACTGGGGACAAGGTATAATTCCTGAAGCCGCATTTGAAGTTTTAAATTATGGATTTGAATACTTACATTTAAAGAGAGTAGAAGTAGGAGTATTTGTTGATAATTATCAATCACAAAGGGTATGTGACAAGTTAGGATTCATAAAAGAAGGTGTAGCTAGAAATGGTTATCTTCGCTATGATGGAAAAATATTTGATAAAATTCAATATGGAATAACAAATCAAGAATTTTTTGAAAAATTCGGAAGGTAGTAAATATGAAGAAAAAAGTACAATACGTAAAACTAGTTGAACCATCAATTAAAGAAGCAAGAATGAGAAGAAATGAAACAATTGACATTCATCACTTTTTAATGAATCCTAAATATTTAAATTTAGGTGCTGGTAAAAAATATTTACTTAAAACCTATGGCTGTCAGGGCAATTTAGCTGATAGTGAAAAAATTGCCGGTATGCTTGAAATGATGGGATTTGAAGAAACAAATAATGAACTTGAAGCAACCTTTGTTTTATTTAATACTTGCGCAATTAGAGAAAATGCTGAAGAAAGAGTATTTGGAGAATTAGGAAGACTTCAAAAATATAAAAAACAAAACCCAGATATGTTAATTGGTATTTGTGGATGTATGCCTCAAGAAGAAAAAATAATAACAACTTTAAAGGAAAAGTTTCCACAAGTAGATATTGTCTTTGGTACACATAATATTTCATCACTTCCTGAATATTTATATGACAGAATGATTGAATCAAAAAGATCAATTGAAGTATTATCAATTGAAGGTGATATATATGAAGACTTACCAGTTAAAAGAGATCATCCTAAAAAAGCTTGGGTAAACATTATGTATGGATGTGATGAATTTTGTACATATTGTATCGTGCCATATACAAGAGGAAAAGAAAGATCGAGAAGACCAGAAGCAATCATTGAAGAAGTAAAGCAATTAGCTAAAGATGGATACATTGAAGTAACCTTACTTGGCCAAAATGTAAATGCTTATGGAAAAGATTTTAAAGATTTAAATTATACTTTTGCTAATCTTTTAGAAGACCTTCACAAAACTGATATTAAACGCATTCGTTATACTACATCTCACCCAAGAGATTTAGATGATGCGACAATCGATGCGATGGCTTTGGGTGGCAATATTATGCCTCACCTACACTTACCTGTTCAATCTGGCAGTGATACAGTTCTCAAGAAAATGAACCGTAAATATACCAAAGAAGAATATATGGATAAGATTAATAAATTAAAAACAAAAATTCCAAATATTAGTCTTACAACCGATATTATTGTTGCCTTTCCTGGTGAGAGTGAAGAAGACTTCCAAAAAACAATTGAATTAGTTAAAGAAGTTGGATATGCCGGAGCTTATACTTTTATATATTCTCCACGTGAAGGAACCCCTGCCTCAAAGTATCCCAATCCATTAACCGAAGAAGAAAAACACCAAAGATTAGAAGCCTTAAATGAAGTAGTAAATGAATATGCATTAAAAGCCCATAAAGAATATGAAAATAAAATTGTTGAAGTCTTGGTTGAAGGTCCAAGTAAAAACAATGATAAAATTCTTACAGGATATACTCCTCAAAATATGTTAGTAAACTTTGAGGGTGATAACATAAAAGTAGGGGATCTTGTTAAGGTGAAAATAAATAAAGCATATTCATGGCATTTGTTTGGTGAATTGTTAAAATAAAAACTATTTCTTATATTACTTGAAATTATTATTTTTATGTGATATGATTTAAAAGAGGTGATAGTATGACTTTAAGAAGATTTATCGTTTTGTTTGTATTAATACTCGATGTTGCAGCATTCCCGTTTGCTTGTAATTGTTCATCAAAATCTAGAAGTAAAAAAGTTATGATTGATACATTTACGGCATATGAAGAATGTCCAAAATACACAGATAAAGAAGGCAACCAGAAAAGCGTTTTTGAGTTTAGTAGATATGATATAGTTTATGTTCAAAACTTTGAAGTTAAGCTTAATGAAAAATTTGAACTATCAAAAACCGTACTTGACTATACTGATGTATCAGAAGAAAATCCTGAACCAACTTCTAAAACATATACAATTACTGGTTGGAAAAAACTAAAAAGTGCTGATCCTAAACTAGGAAGTGATACAATTTCATTACCATATATTTATAATGATAGTGATTTTCTTCCATACTATAGAGGCGCTAGAAATGTTATTGTTTTAATACCTATCGTTGAACAAGTAATGTAAAATAAGAATAAATAGCCGTTTGTGGTTATTTATTCTTTTCTTTTGCATATATTATGAGTGAGTAAGAAAAAATTGTCACGTCTAGTCTAAATAATGAATATATTATTATTGAGGAGGGATATAGATGAATGAAGTTCGCGAAATAGTCACCAGAGCCGTTGTTGCCAAGGGTAAAAAAATCTTTCGTGTTAATGAACGAATAAATCCAACTAATGATGCTTTTAGTATTTTAGGATGCTGGGTAATTAATCATAATTTTGAAGCAGAACTAAAAGAAAAGAAAGTAGATTTAAAAGGTAATTTTGAAGTAAATGTTTGGTATGCATATGATAACAATACCAAAACTGACATTGCGAGATCTACCATAAACTATGATGGCTGTATAAAGGTAAGAGAAATCATTTGTGATAATATTGGCGATAATTGCGATGTTATCGCAAGAGTATTACAACAACCAACATGTACTAATGCGATAATAACGGATCAAGGAATTGAAATAGAAGTAGTATTTGAAGTATTAGTTGAAGTAATTGGTGAAACTAAGATGATGGTTACAGTCTTTAATTGCGTCGATAATTTAGAACCTGATGATGATTTTGAAAATGAAATAAATGAAGACTTTCTAAATGATACACCAACAAGTTAAGGAGGAAATCATGGTACAACATATTGTGAGAATGAATGAAACACTAGAAAAAATTGCACTAACTTACAATTTAAATATAAGTGAAATTACAAATATTAATCAGCACATTAGAGATTGGGATAAACTAGTGGCGGGGACAAAACTAAATTTACCATCAATACCAGAAATAGTAAAAGATGATTTAAATGATGTTGAACCTTTTATTGAAGATTATTATCCTAAAATAACAAATTTAAGTGATCTTACTTCTAATGAGGAAAACATAATTAAGGCTGATGTTGAAAATAGTCTTAATGAATCGAAAGATAACAAAGAGATAGGTCAAAAACCTCAAGAAGTAAAACAAACTAAAACAATGAAAGAAGTAAATTATCCAAAATCGTCAATTTTTTATAATGGATATTATCCTCCTTATCCACCGTATTATCCATACTATCCGCCATACAATTTAAGAAAACGAAAAACAACAATATAATAGTTTAGCGTAAGCATAATATTGCTTACGTTTTTACTTACTAGAAATAAATTTTATCTATCAATGTCTTTATTGTTTTAAGTGTTTACTTTTTTTAAAAAATAGTGTATAATAATTATGAAAGGTTAGGTGATAGAAATGAATGAATTAACAGTTAAGACATTAATTAATCAAATTCATAAGGAACAAGATTTTGTGAATATTCATAAGATCTTAATCGATTATCACCCGTATGATGTTGCAGATGCGTTCAAGAAACTTGATGAAGAAGATCGAAAAAAAATATACAAGGCGTTAAATAGTACTGAACTTGCTGATATATTTGAATATTTAGATGAAGAGGATGCTGTTAAATATTTAGAAGAAATGAATTTGACAGAAGGTGCTAAAGTTCTTAATCAAATGGAATCTGATGATGCTGCTGACGTTATTAATGAAATGAGTGAGGAAGGGTTAGATAAGTATTATTTGGATGTTTTACCAGCCGAAGATAGAAATGAACTTGACACTCTTGCTAAATATGATGAGGATACTGCTGGTTCTATTATGGGAACCAATTATATTGAATTAAATACAACAATGGATGTTAAAGATGCTATGCGTAAACTTGTTTTAGAGGCTAATGAATCAGAAGTAATTGACCCTTTATTTGTAACAAGCGATGGTATATTAAAAGGGACTATTGACTTAAAGGATCTTATTATCGCAAGATCTCCCCTTACGATAGATAAAATAATGGATAAAAATTATATTGCTTGTAATGTTAATGACGAAATAAGCACAGTTACAAAAAAAATACAAGATTATAATTTGTATGCTATTCCAGTTTTGGATAATGATAGATTAGTTGGTGTAATTACTATCGATGATGCCATTGATGAAGTTGTAGGCGAAATTAAAGAAGACTACGGTATGATGGCTGGTGTTACTAGTGATATTGATGAACAAACTAGTATCTTTGGACATATGATTAAACGTATTCCTTGGCTTATTTGTTTACTTGCTTTAAGCTTGTTGATTTCAAATATTACAAGTCAATTTGAAGAAGTAATAGTTGAAGTAACTATTTTTGCTTTTTTTCAATCATTAATTTTTGATATGGCTGGTAATGCAGGAACTCAAAGTTTGGCTGTTACAGTAAGAAGTATCAGCCGCCATGAAATGGATAATGGAAAAGGTATTAGAAGACATCTTGGTAAAGAGTTTTTAACAGCTTTAATTACATCATGTATTTTAGGTGTGATAACTTTCATTACTAGTTTTATATATATGTTAATTAGGAATGATTCGATGTATGTTGAGTGGTTAGTAGCTTTAATTATTGCTGGTTCATTGAGCATTTCACTATTGCTTACGGAAATGCTAGGAGCAGTAGTTCCTGTATTTTTCCATAAAATAAAAATTGATCCTGCAGTTGCATCAGGACCATTAATTACAACTTTAAGCGATACAATCTCAATAGTTGTTTACTTTGGCCTTGCTACAGCGTTTATGAATATGGTAGTTGTAGGGGGTAACAAATAATGGTTGATAAAGAAAAAGTAATAACTTTGATTGAAAATACAAATGATGTAAATGAACTAAAAAGTATATTAAGCAACTATCATAATTTTGATATTGCTGAAATAATTAAAAATGTTGATTCTGATAAACAAGCTTTAATTATGTCACTATTTACTGATGAAGAACTTGCTGATATTTTAGCGTACATGGATGCCGATGATACTTCGGATATTTTAAGTGATGTTGATAATAAAAAAGCTGCTTCCATTATTAATGAAATGGAACCAGATGATGCGGCTGATGTACTTGATGAACTTGAAACAGAACAAGCAAGTGAAATCATAAATCTACTAGATGCTGATGTTAAAGAAGATATAAACGATCTATCAAAATATGCTGATGGTACTGCTGGTTCTATTATGAATTCAAATTTCTTAATGGCTTACGAGTATTGGGATGTTAAAGATGCCATGCGATTAGTTGTCAAAGAAGCACCAAATGTTGAAAATATTAATACAATTATGATTGTCAATAAAGATGATGTTTTAGTTGGAACTCTTGATTTAAAGAAACTAATAATAAGTAAATCTCCTTGTCAATTAAATGAGATTATGGTCAGCCATTTTCAGGCTGTTAAGGTAAATCAAAAAATTGAAGAAGTAGTAAAAATGATAAGTGATTATGACACTTATTTAATGCCAGTTATCGATGATGGTGGTATAATTAAAGGAATTATCACTATGGATGATGCATTTGATGAAGCTGTAGATGCGGTTGAAGATGACTATGCAAAACTTGCTGGTTTAACTGAAGGGGAAGAAAGTGATGAAAGTGTTGGACTATCAATTAAAAAAAGAATTCCATGGTTAATTATACTATTATTTCTTGATTTAGGTGTATCACTTGTTATATCTATGTTTAGTAAAGTAATAGTAGCTGTACCACTTTTAGCTTTCTTTCAAGCAGCTGTTTTAGGGCTTGCTGGTAACTGTGGAACTCAAAGTTTGGCTGTTGCGGTTAGAAGAATTAGTGAAAATAAGCTAAATAAAACAAAACTAATTTTCAGGCATTTAGCTAAAGAAACTATCCTTGGCATATGCACAGGATTAGTACTTGGAATTGTCTCGTTTGGCTTAGTGGTAGGCATGTTATACTTGAAAAAAGAAGTAGAAATACCACCTATAAAAATAGCTTTAGTACTTAGTGTTTCCATTGCTTGTGCAGTTACAATGTCTAATTTATTTGGTGCTTTAGTGCCAGTAATTTTTTACAAATGTAAGGTAGATCCTGCAGTTGCTTCAGGTCCATTTATAACTACTATTAATGATGTAATTGTTGTCATTTTGTACTTTGGTATTGCTGTGATAATGTTAGGTAATTATCTATAGAATTATAAGAACTAGGTTTTCTAGTTCTTTTTCTTTTCAGTTTTAAAAGGAAAAAATCATTAAGTAAATGTCAAAAAATGGAAAAATCACCAAAAAAATTATTTACACATGTCAATAAAAACTAAAATATATAAGTAAAAACTATATAAATTGGCAAAAACGATAAATAAAAAAATAAGAAAATTCAAAAATAAGCGTTTTCATTAGTTAAAAAAGTGAAAAAAAGAGAAAAACATAGTATAATAACAGTACAATAAGCTAATAAATTGATACAAAATAAGGAGGCCTCATTATGAAGCATAAACGAATAACTGTCATTCTTATAATGATAGCGTTAGTTACTTTAATGTATGGTTGTAAAAATAAAACAGTACAACGGGGAAATGTCAAGGTAATATTTGAACTAGAAGGTGGCACTTACAAATCAAGTGAGAGAGCAATTACATATGGGTATACACTCAAAGGTGATAGTATGCTGATAAGAGAACCCAAAACACTAGCTAAAGATATTGATGTAGAAAAACCAGGTTATGAACTTGTCGGTTGGTATCGCAATAAAAATGTTACTAAGACGGAAGATGGTGAAGTGGTAACATATAGTGATAAATGGGATTTTGCTAATGATCGAATCACAGCTGATGGCATAACACTATATGCCAATTGGAGAGTTAAGCGTGTTTATTCATTTGACATCTATTACTATGATGAAAACAATAAAGAAGTTAAATTATGTAATTATGTTGTTAATGAAGGCGGAAGCTTAGACAACGAAATTAGTGATGTCAAGTCGCGTGAAGGGTATACGTTTATAAAGTTTTTAGACGAAAAAGGCAATCCATGGGATATGAATTATAAACTTCCAGGTGGAGAAATGACAACACCAATTAAAGTGTTTGCTCAATACATTAAAGGAACGTATAAAATTGTTAGAACAAGAAGCGAATTACAAAAAGTATTCAAATATAACAAAAATAGTAACATTTATCTAGATGATGACATTGATATGGAAGGTAAGACGTTATATTATGATGAGTATAATGGCATACTTATGGGAAACAATCATCGTATTTATAATTTTAAATTAACACATAGAAAAGGTAACTTAAAAGAAAGCCTAGTTGATGGTGTTCTATACATTAGTATGTTTGGCGAAATGAGTGGTGCTAAAATGATAGATGTAACTTTTGATGGAGTGACTTGTGTCATTGATGCTGGTCTTTCGTTGATAAAAGAAATTTATATTATCCCTATTGCAAAGAAAGTGGAAAATACAAGTTTTGAAAATGTTAAATTTAAGGGAACATATCAAATAATAGAGTGGCCAAGTGAAGAATTTAATGTAGAGAAAGACTTCACAGTAGTTGACGACAAAACTTATCTAGACGGTGATGAAAAATCACAAATGTTAGATACAATAATAGAATTTATAGAAAGTGAGAAAGAGGAAAATTAAATTATATGAAAAATGTATTTAAAAAATTATTTATAGTTGTAATGGCTGTAGCTACAGTGTTTGCTGTATCGAGCTGTAAAAGTTGTAAAAAAGATAAAAATCATAAATATTATGATAATGAGAATGATGCTTTAGTATTTTCATCACAAGAAGTTGATAAAGTATTTAATCCATTCTTCTCAACAACAGGACCTGATGGTAGTGTTGTTGGTATGACACAAATTGGTATGATTGGAAATGATTCAAAAGGTAATCCAACATATGGTGATAATGAAGAAGTAGTAACTAAAGATTTGGAAATAGTTACCGAAAAAGATGGTTCTTTCACAACTTATTATTTTGTATTAAAAAACAATGTAAGATTCTCTAATGGAACATACTTAACAATAAAAGATGTATTATTTAATTTATATGTTTATCTAGATCCAGTATACACTGGTTCAAGCACAATCTATTCTACAGATATCGTGGGATTGAAGAAATATCGTACACAAGAATCAACACCAGAGGAACAAGAACAAGCTAAAGACTTATTTGATCAAAGGGCGAAGGCTAGAATAGATAAATTAAAAGCTGCAAGTAAAGAAATCTTTAAAAATACAATTATTATGAATGAATCACAATATTTAGAGGAACTTGAAAAATATGTAGCAAAATCTGAAACATATAAAAATGTAGTTAAAGATTACCAACAAGCAAAAGAGTTTTTTATAGAAGAATTAAATAGTGATTACACTTCTGCTGCTACTACTGATCCTTCAAGTATTGTATTTACAGATGAAGGAGGAAAAATTCACAGAAATTTACTAACAACTGCTGTAGAAGCTTTCTTATGTAACTATGGTTATATCACTTGGAATGAAAAAGAGGCAAAACTTTCTACTTCTCTTAGTGATGATGTTGAAAACTTAAAGAATTGGACAAAAGAACAGGCTATTGCTGAAGTGCTTGATAATAAACTTCCAAATGATATTGAAGAAATTGTATCTTACTGGCAAACTGCTACAGAATTATTTAATTATATTTCAAACGCAGAATTTCAAGCCTATTATGAAGGTAAAGTAAGAAATTTTCCTAACATTGAAGGTATTAAGTTTGCTAATCGCGAAGAAGCAGTTACAGTAAACAATAAAAAATATGATGCTGTTCAATATGATGGAAATGGCAATGTAAAACAAGGATACAATGAAGTATTAAGCATTAAGATTAACGAAGTTGACCCTAAGGCAATTTGGAACTTTGCTTTTGGTGTTGCTCCTATGTATTATTATTCAGATGAAGAACATATTAAGAAATTTGATTTTGAGGAAAACTTTGGTGTTGAATATGGCTCAATAACATTTATGAACAAAGTTGTCAAAAATCCCGATCGTATTGGTGTCCCTGTAGGCGCAGGTGCTTATGCTGCTAGTAAATCAAGCGGTGGTATCACTAACATTCAACCCGGTGAATTCTATGATAAAGGTGTTATTTACTTTGAAAGAAATCCGTATTACATCATGGGAACTCCTAAGATTAAAAAAGTTCGTTTCCAAGTTATTGCTGAAAGTTCTATGATAGATACACTAACTAGTGGTGGAATTGATTTTATTGAACCAAATGCAAAACCTGAAAATATTGCGGAACTTGCAGGAGAAGCAAATAATGGAATTTCTTATCAAACAATTAAAGCATCAGGCTATGGTTACATTGGCATTAATGCAAGTAAAGTTGTAGACCTAGAAGTAAGACAAGCAATTATGCATGCAATCAATACAGATGAATGCGTTAAATATTATGGTGGTGGTGCACTTCCTGTTTATCGTTCAATGTCAAAAGCAAGTTGGGCTTATCCAACAGACGCTGTGCCTTATTACCCATATATTGGTTCAGAAATTCCTTCAGATGAAGAATTAAAACAAGTAAATCCGTACTATAGTGATTATGTTAAAAATTTAGGTAAAAAAGCTGGCGATACATTAACAAATGAAGAACAATTACAATTTATTCGTGATTTAGTTGAAAGTGCTGGATATGAATTGAATGCTAATGGTATTTACCAAAAAGGTAAACATATTTTACAATTTACATTTACGATTGCAGGTCAAGAAACAGACCACCCTGCATTTGGTGCTTTATTACATACTAAGGAAATTCTAAATAAAGTTGGATTTAGAATTGAAGTTAGACCTGATGCCAACGCATTAAAGAAATTATCAGAAGGTAGTTTAACTGTATGGGCAGCCGCATGGGGTTCAACAATTGACCCTGATATGTATCAAGTTTATCATAAAGATTCACAAGCAACATCAACTAGAAATTGGGGTTACAATGCAATCCTTCAAAATAATGGTGAATATGATGAAGAACAGGAAATTCTAGATAACTTATCAGACCTTATTGAAAGGGCGCGTAAAACTAATAATCAAGAAAATAGAAAAAAACTATATAGTGATGCCTTGACAGAAGTAATGAAACTTGCAATTGAACTTCCTACATATCAAAGAGATGATTTATTCGCTTATAATTCAGCGAAGATTGATACAAATACTTTGTTTAAAAATCCTTCACCATATAAAGGATTAACAAGTGAACTTTGGAAAGTTTCATTATATGTTGAAAAATAAAATATTTGGAAACGCAAATTCATAAGCGTTTCCAATTTCTCAAAAAAGGAGTTATGAAATGTTTAAATATATTGTTAAAAGGTTACTGATTTCAATCATAATCTTGCTCGGTGTATCACTGATTATTTACTCATTAGTAAGATTAATGCCTAATAATTATGTCGAAACAAAATACGCTGAAAGCTTAAGTCAAGGTACAATTGATGAAAAGGACATTCAACGTTTTAAAGAATTATATGGAATCGGTGATAATTCATTTAAAGGAATTGTTGGTGGATATTTTAAATGGTTAGGAAGACTTTGCAAAGGTGATTTAGGAAATTCGTTTAAACACGAAAAACCAGTTGCTGCAGTAATAAAAGAAAATATGTGGATATCATTTGCGATTGCAATAGTCGCGACAATACTCCAATTCTTAATAGCGATTCCACTGGGTATTTCCAGTGCAACGCACCAATATTCGGTAAGAGATTATACCGTCACAGTATTTACAATGATTGGTATTTCTTTACCTACCTACTTTTTTGCAGCAATAGTAATTAAAATATTTGCAGTTAATTTAGGATGGTTACCATCTAATGGCTTAATTTCAGCAACAGCTAATTACGCTGATAACTGCGCTGGTTCATTCCAAAAATTTGGCGATATTTTAAAACACTTAATCCTACCAATTTTTGTTAGTGTTATTTTATCAATTGGTGGGTTAATGAGATATACAAGAACTAATACACTTGAAGTGCTAGGTGCAGACTATATTCGTACTGCACGTGCTAAAGGTTTATCGGAAAAGAAAGTAATTTATAAACATGCTTTCAGAAATACAATGATTCCGTTAGTTACATTGCTTGCTGGAATCTTACCATCACTATTTGGTGGTATGATGATAACAGAAGAAGTGTTTGCGATTGATGGTATAGGACGTCTTGCTTATACGGCTTTAATGCAAGGTGATATACCATTTGTAATGGGATACAATATGTTCTTAGCCGTACTGACAGTTATTGGAACTCTACTATCAGATATTATGTATTCAATAGTAGACCCAAGAGTAAAACTCGGAAAGTAGGTGTACAATATGATAGTATTAAGTATATTATTACCAGTAATTTCAATTATTGTTGGTGTAGTTATTTGTAGCTATGTATCAGTAGGGAAATTAGGTGGTAAAAAAACAAAGTATAATCGTACACTTTTAAGAAACTCAAAACGTTCTGCTAAAACTTATTCTAAAACAGTATTAAATGAAAATTTTGAGGAAGAAGAGACAGTAGAATCTGAGCCTCAAGTAGAACCAGTTGAAATAAATGAAGAAAAAGTGGAAAATACTTCCGAAGTTTTTATTCCTGTTGCCACAAACGAATTAGAAAGTATTGAAGAAACAATAATTGAAGAAAATGAAGAAGTAAAAGAAGAAGTTGAAAGTGAAGAAACTTCATCACTAGAAAATACATATAAAGAAATGAGCCCAATGCGACTTGTCCTTCGTAGATTCTTCCGCTCTAAGCTTTCAATTGTTGGTATCGTAATGATCGTATTCTTATTTCTATTCTCATTCTTAGGTCCAGTTTTATACACTAAATGGGGTGAAGAAACAGTTGATAGAAGGGAAACAATTTCTACAACTGTCAAGTCTTATGATTATATTGATGAGAATGGTGAACGTCAAGTTGTATATGAAATAATTGAAGTTGTAAATAGTTATAGACAATATGAAAACCCTAGTAAAGAACATTTATTAGGAACTGATGATAAAGGTATGGATGTTTTTGTTAGACTAATGTATGGTGGTAGAATATCACTAACAATTGGTTTTATTGTAGTAATTTTAGAAACACTAATTGGAATTATTTTAGGTAGTATATCGGGCTATTTTGGTGGTTGGGTTGATCAATTGATAATGCGTATAGTTGATATTTTCAACTGTATTCCTACTCTTCCAATCCTCCTTATTGCTTCCGCAATAATTGATGCTCGTTTTAGTGCTGAATTAAATAATCAAATAACTTCAACTCAGCGTATATATATTCTAATGGTAATTATTACTATATTTAGTTGGAGTGGAGTTGCAAGACTTGTACGTGGACAAATTCTTGCATTAAGAGAACAAGAATACATTACCGCAACCGAGGTTATGGGTTTACCAACATGGAGAAAAATATTTAAACATTTAATTCCTAATGTAATGCCTCAACTAATTGTTTCAATGACATTAGGACTTGGTAGTGTAATTCTATATGAATCAACATTAAGTTATTTAGGACTTGGTGTTCAAGTTCCTAAAGCTGCTTGGGGTACGATGATCGCAACAGCAAAAACCAGAGAAGTACTTCAATATCATACCAATGTATGGCTACCTGCTGGCTTATTAATCGTTATTGCTGTACTTGGATTTAACTTTATTGGTGATGGCTTACGTGATGCCATGGATCCAAAGGCTAAGAAATAGGAGGTAAAACAATGAAAGAAAAAGCAAAAAAACCTTCTAATTATATTAGTATTAAAGAAAGTCGTAAAATAATTAAATATAACATTAAACAAATGAAACACTATGAAGCTTTAAAAAAGCAACATCGTAATGTTAAAGAATATACTTCAGTAATGAAGGATGAAAATAATTTAATTGAAATCGAAAATTTAAAAACTTGTTTCTTTACTGACAATGGTACAGTTATGTCAGTTAATGGTGTATCATTCAATATTCCTAAAAATAAAATTGTAGGTGTTGTTGGTGAATCTGGTTGTGGTAAAAGTGTTACATCTTTATCTATTATGCAACTAGTACAATCACCTCAAGGCCAAGTAGTTGATGGTGAAATTAGATTTAATAATGATGAATTAGGTTATAATGAAAATCATCAAAAATTGGCATATGATATTACTAAAATGCCAACTAAAGAAATGTATAAAATTCGTGGAAAAGATATTACAATGATCTTCCAAGAACCAATGACCAGTTTAAATCCTGTATTTACAATTGGTTATCAACTTGATGAAGTATCATTTATTCATACTCCATCAATGTCAAAAGCTGATGCGAAAAAACATAGTATAGAGATGCTTACTAAAGTTGGCATTTCGATGCCAGAACATGTATATAAATCATACCCTCACGAATTATCAGGAGGTATGAGACAAAGAGTTATGATAGCGATGGCCCTTGCTGGTAATCCTAAACTAATTATTGCGGATGAACCAACAACCGCACTAGATGTTACAATTCAAGCTCAAATTCTTGAGTTATTAAAAGAACTACAAAAAGAACAAGGATGTTCAATTATGTTAATTACCCATGATCTTGGAGTAATTGCTGAAATGGCTGATGAAGTAGTAATTATGTATGCAGGTCGAGTTATTGAAAAAGGTACTGCCCATGAAATTTTCCATAATCCACTTCATCCATATACAATTGGATTACAAAAGAGTAAACCGTTAATTACGTCAAGTTCAACTGAACCATTATACTCAATTCCAGGTCAAGTACCTAATCCAATTAATTTACCAAACACATGTTACTTTAAAAATAGATGTAATAAATGTATTGAAAAGTGTAAGGGTTTATACCCGCATGAAATAAAAGTAAGCGATACACATTATGTATCATGCTACTTATATGAGGAAAGTGAGGTTAAAGATAATGAACAATAATGAACAAAATGTTTCTGTTTCAAATCCAGAACCTAAATATGTATTAAAAGTTGAAAACCTAAAAAAATACTTTCCTCTAAATAAAAATCTTTTTGGTAAACCTGGTGCTTACCTTAAAGCAGTTGACAACATAACTTTTGATGTAGAAAAAGGACAAACCATTGGTGTTGTTGGTGAATCTGGTTGTGGTAAAACAACACTAGGACGTACAATTTTAAAACTTTATGATGTGGACGGCGGTAAGATTTATTTTAACGATGTTGATATTACAAATTTAAAGAAATCACAAATGCGTAAATATCGTACTGATATTCAATTAATTTTCCAAGACCCATATTCAAGTTTACCACCAAGAATGACAATTGGTAGTATTATTGCGGAAGCTGTAAAAGTACATAAGATTGTACCAAAAGCAGAAATGCGTGAATATGTATATGACATTATGAAAAAATGTGGTTTACAACCTCAATATTATGACCGTTATCCTCATGAATTTTCAGGTGGACAACGTCAAAGAATTTGTATCGCAAGAGCACTTGCGGTTAAGCCTAAACTTGTAATTTGTGATGAACCAGTTAGTGCGTTGGATGTTTCTATCCAAGCACAAATAATTAATTTATTAAAAGAATTACAAACAACTATGGGACTTACCTATGTATTTATATCTCATGACTTATCAGTAGTTAAATACATAACTGATAAAATTCTTGTAATGTATTTAGGTAATATGATGGAACTCGGAGAAACCGATGAGATTTTTAAGAATCCGCTTCATCCATATACTCAAGCGTTATTCTCTGCCGTTCCTATTCCTGATCCAGATGTTAAAATGAAAAGAATTATTTTAGGAGGTGATATTCCATCGCCTGCTAATCCACCTAAGGGATGTAAATTTCATACAAGATGTTCTAAATGCATGAATGTATGTAAGCTAAAAGAACCTAAATATATAGAAGCAGAACCTAATCATTTTGTGGCTTGTCATTTATATAATGAAGATGTTATGATGAATTTAAGTTATTATGATTCAGAATATAAGAGATTAGAAAAAGAAAAACAAGAGAAAGAAAATGAAAGAAAAAAATAAAAAAGCAAAATATATTGATGATGGCCATACCATATATAATATGGATGTTGATGGTATGCCTCGTCGTAGATTCCATAATAAAGAAGGTATCGATGTAACAAAAAAAGAACGTAGGGCAATAATAGGAGCTGCACTACTTCATTATTTACCAATCTTACTTGGTGTGCTTGCGTGTTTTGGAGTTGCAATCCTTCTAGTGTTATTATGGCTTCACTAATTTAAGGAAGGAGATAGTATGAAGAAAAGAATACTAACTGCCTTGATGCTTGGACTTACCATTTTAACTGGTACTGCGTGTGCGAAAAATTCACCAGTTAAGGAAAACACAAATAGTAATCCTCAACAATTACAAATATTAAAAAGTGATTTGAAATTAACTCAAGAACAAGTTATGTCTCAAATTAAGGCAGAACATTTAATTAAAAACAATGGTTATTTAGATTCTGATGAAGTAGTAACCATTATCACGCTAGATAGTCCTTCAGTAATTGATAATTATCTAGCGTCTGGGTACTTGACTTATAAGTCTATGAATGAATATGCTAATTCATCTAAAGGACGAAGTGATGTACGCGAAATAGAAAAAGAACAAAAAAAATTAGAAGATATATTATTTGAGAAGAATTTAATTAAAAAAGTTGAATATCGTTACTCAACTATTCTTAATGGTATAGCAGTAAAAACGACTTATAAAAACTTTAAAAAATTAGGTGAAATTCAAAATGTTAAATCTACAATTTTATCAGATACATATAATTTACCTAAGGCATCTAGCACAGGTGGTTATAGCGCTGTTGAAAATGTAGTCGAAGTATATGAAACTGGTATTTATAAATCAGATAGTGTAACTTTCACGGGTAATGGAACAGCTGTAGCAGTTCTAGACTCTGGTTTTGATTGTAGTCATACTGTTTTCGCAAATCAACCTGAGAAAGCATTATATAGTAAAGATTATATTGAGTCATTAATTAAAACAACAGATCAAACTAAAATCTTAAATGCGGTTAAGTTTACTCCAAATCTCAGAATTTCTGATGTTTATTATAGTGAAAAGATTCCTTATGCTTATGACTATGCTGATAAAGATACTGATGTAAATCCATATGATTCAGAACATGGTACTCACGTTGCTGGTATCATTGGTGGTAAAGATGATGTAATAACTGGTATTGCTGTTAACACTCAATTAGTATTAATGAAAGTTTTCCCTGACCTTGATGCTGGTGGTAAAACTGAAGATATTATTGCGGCACTTGAAGATGCAGTAATCATCAATGTAGATGCTATTAACATGTCGCTTGGCTCATCTTGTGGCTTTGCGAGAGAAATAGATAAAGAAGAAGTAAATGCTATATATGATAAAATCAAGAAAAGTGGTATTAGCTTAATCACTGCCGCAAGTAATAGTTATAGTGCTGGTTTTGGTGGTGAACAAGGCAATACAAACTTTGTTACTAATCCAGATTCTGGTACAGTTGGTTCACCATCAACTTATGAGGCAGCTTTATCTGTTGCTTCAATTAGTGGTGTTAAGAGTAAATATTTAGTAGCTAATGGTACACAAGTATTATTCTATAAAGAATCAAATGCTGTAACTGGTAAAGAAAATGATTTCTTTAAAGAACTAGGAATTGGAAAAGGGGAATCAAAAGAATTTGAATATGTTACAGTTCCTGGTGTTGGCTTTGCATCTAATTTTAGAAATTTAGACTTGAAAGGTAAAATTGCTCTTGTTAGACGTGGTAGTAATACCTTTGAAGAAAAGGCTCTATATGCGAAAAGTGCAGGAGCCGTAGCTTGTATTATTTACAACAATATTGATGGCGACATTTTAATGTCAATGGGTAAAAGGGATCATATCCCAACAATTTCAATTTCTAAAGATGATGGTACAATTCTTGCTCAAAAGAAAAATGGTACAATTCTTGTGAGCTATGATAATCAAGCAGGTCCATTTATGTCGGACTTCTCAAGTTGGGGGCCAACTCCATCACTTGGATTAAAACCTGAAATTACTGCTCATGGTGGCAGTATTAAATCGGCTATTCCTGGTGGTGGTTATGATGAACTAAGTGGTACTTCAATGGCTACACCTAACCTTTGTGGTATTGTAATTTTAATAAGACAATACTTAAAAGAAAAATATCCTGATATTTTATCAAAAGAATTATCAGAATTAACTAATAAATTATTAATGTCCACCGCAACAGTTGCGTTAAATGAAGAAGGAAATCCTTATTCACCACGTAAACAAGGGGCCGGACTTGCAAGTATTAGAAATGCAGTTAATACACCAGCCTATATTACAGTTGATGGAACTGACCGAACTAAACTTGAATTAGGTGATGACCCTAAACGTCTTGGTAAATATGAAATGATATTCAATGTTGTTAATTTATCAAGTGAGACAATCAGTTATGATTTATCAGTAATTGGTATGACGGAAAGTGTATCAACATCTGATAATAAACACGTTGCTGAAAAAGCTCAAATTCTAAATGGTCATACAAATATTGAAGTTCTTGAATCTGGTGAATTAGTTAATAATACATTAACAATTGCTGGTAACTCTTCAACAAAAGTTAAAGTTACTTATTCACTATCTGGTAGTGATAAAGAAATGATGAATAATTTATTCCCTTATGGAATGTATGTAGAAGGATTTGTTAAATTAAAATCCAATGTTACAACTGAAGAACAAAAAATTGATTTAAACATTCCGTTCTTAGCCTTTTATGGTGATTGGACAGAAGCGCCAATGTTTGATAAAACTTATTTCGAAGTAGAATCAGAAGCACATAATGGTGCTATTGATGATGAAGATAAATTAAAAGCTGACTACTATGCTACTACACCATACGGATCTTATTTCTATAATTATTTGATACCACTTGGTACATATTTATATGATATAGATGAAAACATGTATGAAGCAATTCCTGCTAGTGAAGATCACATAGCAATATCTAATATATTAGGAACCATTGATGGTATATCGGCAGTTTATGCAGGACTACTTAGAAATGCTCAAAAGATGACATTTACTGTTACCGATAAATTGACAGGTGAAGTAGTACACACTCATATTGATTATAACGCAAATAAAGCATACTCAGTTGGTGGTTCTCCAGTTCCTTATTATGAAAATTTAAAATTTAAATCTAAAGAATTAGGATTAATTAATAACCGACAATATGAATTTAAGATGGTTGGTGAATTAGACTATGGTGATGGTGGAGCAGAGAGCAATGTTCGTAATAGTTTCAGTTTTGACTTCTATTTGGATGATGAAGCTCCAGTATTAAAAGATGTTCAATATGAAAAGAAATATGATAAGACATTAAAGAAAGATCGATACTATGTTACGATGAAAGTATATGATAATCAGTATGTTCAATCAATCAGTCCGATTATTTTTACTTCATCTTCATCTTATACATTACTTTCAGATAAACCAATTCCAGTTTATTCAGAAAGAGGACAAGATGCAACAGTTCGTTTCGAAATAACTGATTACTTAGAAGATATTTATAGTGATGCAATTATTCCTAATGCATTAGCCTTCTCTATTGATGACTATGCCTTAAATTCAAATATTTATTTGTGTCAACTTCCAGGCACTCAAGGTGACTTTAAGTTTACAAAAGATGGCACCACTGATGGAGTGGATTTAATAATTTTATCAATGTATGAAAATGAAATTATTGATGTAACTAAATTCTTAGCATCATCTGATAAAACATTAGATGTTGATAAATCATATTTAAATCATTTGACTTGGACTTCTTCAAATAACCAAATCGCAGAAGTTGATAAAGGTCAAGTTAAATGTCTAAAACCAGGACGTGCTACAATTACTGCTCGTGAAACATATAATGGTAAACAAGCGGTATTAATCATAAATGTTAAAGAACGTCCTGATGGCAATGATAAAGAAACGAATAATGCTATTGATGATATTGAAAATGCAAGACTTAAGTCAATGCGTTTCTCATATTTTGAAACAATATTTGCTTATTCGCGTGCTGCTCAAACTAGTAAAATTGGTTCAACTGGTGACCGTACATTCTTAGATAGTTTAGATGAATTAAGTTTCTATCCAGGTGAACAAATTCAATTATATCATGATTTTAACCCATGGTATGCGGAAAGTAAGTATGAATTAACTTATTCATCAACTGATCCAGAAGTTGCGACAGTAGATGAAAAAGGTGTTGTAAAAGCCTATAAAGAAGGCACTACAATTATTACTTTAAATGCCAAAGGTTCAAGAATTAATGCAAGTGTTACAATTAATATCAAAAACCCATTTGTCATTGAAAACCGTACACTTGTAGCTTATAAAGGTTTAGGTGGCAAAGTTGTAATTCCTGATGATGAAGGTATTTTATATATAGGAGCGTATGCTTTCTGTTTATATGAAACTGATCGAACAATTGAACTTACAGAAGATGACTATGATAAGAATAAGATTCCTGCAAGTAATACTTCAATAACTTCAGTGGTTATTCCTGAAGGTGTTGAAGAAATTCAAAAATATGCATTCTATAATTGTCCAGGATTAAAAGAAGTTGTCTTACCAACTTCAGTTAAGATAGTTAGAGAATATGCATTCTGTAAAGACGCAAAACTTGAAACAATTAATTTAGATACAGTTACAGTAATTGGTCGTGAAGCTTTCCATGGTTGTGCTAAATTAAATAACATTTATTTACCAAAGATTTATGCAATAGGTGCTGATGCATTTACTGATTGCGTATCTTTAGAAACGGTAGATTTAACAACTTTAAGAAATACTGGTAAACAAGCATTTAAAGGATGTACAGCTCTTACCTCTGTTGTTTTATCACCTGATACTAAATTATCATATGCGATGTTTGTTATGAGTGGATTAACAAGTATTGATATATATGAACAAGTAGAAATTCCTGAGTTCTGCTTCGCTAAATGTGATAATCTAGAAACTGTTACAATTAATAATGATATTATAAATGTTGGTAAAGGTGCATTTAGTGATTGTCCAAAATTAACAAATGTTAAGTTTAATGCAAGCGTTGATAGACTTGATGAACAAGCATTCTATAATTGTACTGGACTTAGAACTATTACCCTTCCTAACAATGAAGTATCACTAGGAAAAAATTGCTTCTATAAATGTGGAAATTTGGAAGAGATTGGTTTCGCCGAAAATACAAAATTAGAAAATTTGGAGGGTTCTTTCTTCCATGAAACAAATTTAACAGCTTTCAGTGTATCAGATCGTAATCCATACTATACATCAGAAAGTGGTTTACTACTAAACAAAGAAGGAACAAAAATTATTTTTGCTGCTCCAGCATTCTTTAATAATAATTCAAAACTTATAAATAGTACATATGTACTAGATAGTAAATATACAGTGATTGGTGAAGGTGCTTTTGCAGGTATTAATTTTACAAAACTTGAATTTACAAATAAAGAATTAGTTATTGAAGGTTATGCTTTCGCTAATAGTTCAACTTTAACAGAAGTTGTGTTACCTAATGAAGGTATTGCAAGTATTGGTGAATATGCCTTTGTTAATGATAGTGAATTAAAGACAATTAATCTAGAAAATGTTAAAACAATAAAGAAATATGCTTTCTCTACAACTGGCTTAAAGGAAATTGTAATTAGCAGTGATGCCGTTTGTGAAGAAGGAGCATTCTATAATTCCAAAGTATCAAAAGTAACAATCGGCGAAAATGCTGAATTTGGTTTTGGTGCTTTCCAAAACTGCTTATCACTAAGAGAAGTAGTTATGCCAGAAAATGGCGGTGTTCATTTTGGTAAATCATGCTTTGCGAAAGATATTCAATTAGAAACAATTGATTTATCAAAGACTGATGAATATATTGAAGATGAAGCTTTCTATGGTTGTACAAGTCTAAAGATTGCTGAGCTAAATAATGTAAAACGTATTGGTCAATATGCGTTTGCTGACTGTGAAGTTTTAAGTTATTTGAGAATGCCAATAGTTGAAGAAATTGGTGAAGGTGCTTTTACTCAATATCTTGTAACTGGTGGTGCAGCTCAAATTATGGAATTAATTTTACCAGAATCGTTAAAGACAATTGGTACAGGTGCCTTTGCTAGTTGCTTAGGTCTTACCGAAATTGTTATTCCATCTAGTTTAACTGAAGTTAGTGAATTTGCTTTTGCAGGCTGTTCAAAATTAAAACTAGTAACACTAAATTCTAATATTACAAAAATAGGTGAAAGAGCATTTATGGGCTGTGAAAACCTTAAAGAAATTAATCTTGAAAATATTGAAACAATTGGTGGATATGCCTTTGCTGGTTGTGAAAAACTAGAATCAGTAAATCTTGCCAAAGTTAAAACTATTGATGAAGCAGCATTTGTAAAATGTTATAGCTTAGATGAATTAGGCGAAATGAATGAACTTGAAAAAGTTGGACAATTTGCCTTCCAATTAGTAAGTGTTAAAAAGATTATTGCTCCAAAGCTTTCAATAATTGAAGATGGTGCTTTCCAAATGAATAGTGAATTAGTTGAATTCACATTCTCTAAGAATTTAAGTAAACTTGGTCAACTAGTATTTGAAGAGTGCTCAAGTCTTGCTAAGTATAGTTATTATGCAAATGATAACGAAATAAAAGATGATGGTGAGATAAATGAATATGCACGCTTAATTAATGGTGCGTTATATATCGTATTACCATCTGATCATTTAGAATTAAAGTCAATTCCGGCTGCTCTTAATGTTACAACATTTGAAGTGGCTGAAGGAACTTATCGTATTGATACATATGCAGGTAATAGTAATAAGAATATTAAAGTTCTTATTTTCCCTGATAGTTTAAAGAGCATTGGTAACTTTGCTTTCTATCAATATGATAACTTAATAGCTGTTGAATTTAAATCATTCACTGCTCCAGCTCTAGAAGATGCATATGCTGAAAAGGCAGAACTTCTAGAAAGTGATCCAGGATATGGTTTATTACACAAATATATCAATTTATTTGGATATGAATTATACTATTATACATTTATTGATTTAGTTGGTAAGAAAGAACCAATCGGTCTAATTATTCCAGATAGTAAGGATATTGAAGGTTATGATTCTATAGTTTATGAAGCTTATTTTGGTAAACTTGAAAATGCTGAAATTAGTGATTATGAACCAATGCATAAGAATATGATTAAGTTTGTTGAAGGTGCAAAACAAATAGAACAACTTAAGAAAGTATTATTAACTGATGAAAAATTAATTGATGGTACACTTACTGCTTATAATACAATAAAACAAGATCCAACAAAATATGGTTATACCATGGAAGAATGGAACCATTATGTTGAAGTTGTAACTAAGGCAAAAGCAGAACTTAAGAAATTACAATTTGAAAATGCTAGTAAAGCCGTTAAGAACTTACAAGCGGAAATTACTGCTTTACCTGCAACATTTAATATTAGTTTATTAACTCAATTAAATGATATTACAACTCGTTTAAATAATTTATCATTATCAGATAGAGGATTAATCGATTTAACAAATTATAATAAGCTTATTGAATCATATAAAGCATATGTTGCTTCTATTACAGATGATGTTAAACCATTACAAAGCAATCGTGCAGATACTAATGTTTCTAAAATTAGCATTAATGCATTAACAATTATAGCTTTATGTGCTTTATACGTTTTCAAAAAACGTATTTATAAGTAGGGGGTGAACATATGAAAAAGTTTAGAATAACTCTACTACTATTATTAATAATGGTATTTGTAACTAGTGTAACATCATGTAAAAAAACAAGTAAAGATGATGTCAAAAATTATAATGATACCATTGTTGAAAATGTCAAATCAAGTAAAAAAGTTAATCAAACAATTACAATTAAAGATAGTGATGTAATTGTATATGAACAACTTAAGGAATTGACAATAATTGATGAGAATAAGGCTGTTGTAGTTTTCACAACCACGACCTTAGATGATAATATTGAATTTACAACAAGTAAAACAACTGAAAATATTGAAAATTTAAAAACAACAGATTTATTTAATTTAACATTAGAAAAAAATCTATTTAAATCTTACACATTAAAAGATAACAATTTTAATGCTGAAATAACAAAGGAAAACGTATCAAAAGTATTTAATAGCGATATTAAAGTAAAAGATATTGCAATACTTTCCATCGGTTTTGAAAATAGTAAAATTAAGAGAATAGAATGTACATATGAAACAGAAAGTGGAAGACGTGTTAATTTATGTACAATCTATGAGTATTAGGAGGTGAAAGTAATGCGTAATAAAATTATTAAATTGCCACTAGTACTTTTATTAATCTTTACTTGTGTACTTGGAGTGCTTTGCTCATCATGCAAAAACTGTAAAAATGATGCTCCTCCAAAACCAGGGCCAGGACCAGATCCAAAACCAAATCCAGAACCCGAGGTTACAGTTAGTATTCAAGGTAAAAGTGAAGTTAGAAGTGGTAATGAAGCAAGATATACAGCCTATATTGATGGTGAAATTAGTAGCGATGTTACATGGGAAATTAGAGATGGTGCAGATTATGCATCAATATCTAAAGATGGTGTTTTTACCGCAAAAGATGTAAAGGGCGATAAAATAATTGAACTTGTAGCTCGTAGTACTAAAAATAAAAAATGTGAAGCAAGTAAGGCAATCTTAATTGTTTCTAAACCAAATTTAACTCAAGCAATGTTAGATGCCTTAAAGGTTGACAAAATTGGTTTTGAAGGATATTTAAGTATTGATGTTTCAGAAATTGGAATTAGTAGTAAACCTATTTCGACATATACATCTGTTCTAAAAACATCAATGGATGGGACTAACTGGTATGCAGAATATGCAAATGCTGATACCGGAACTAACATGGGATTATATATGAGAAATCATGAAGGTTTCGCTAATAAAGTTGGTGTAAGCTATTTAAATGATGAAATGTATGAACCAATGTTAGATGATGATGGCAATAAAGTAAGTTGGGAAGATGCTGGTTTTTATAACAATCTTAAGAACTTAACAGTTAATGATTTTATCTTTAATGAAGATACATGGCGTTATGAATATAAAGGCACTGATAAAAAATTAACAGCTAAACTTGTGGCATCTGCTAACCCATATGATTTTGTTCCAGATCCAAATATGGAGTTTCAATTAATTATTGAAGAAAATGAAATTTTGGGTTTCTATGCGATAAGTAAACCAGATTACAATTTAGCTAAACCTAATAAAGCAATTCTAGAATTATTTGTTGCGGTGGACTGTGGTGGTGCTGTTACCGTACCAACAATATCAAAATATGCACATCGTGATTTCCATGATAATCTTGCAAGTGCAATCACATATATGAAAAGCTTAGATAGCTATACATTAGATTTCTTAGGTTTAACTGCATCATACCTTACAAAAGGTTATGTACTTTCTGGTTATACAGAAACAGTAACTAATGAAATATGTTATTTTAGACCTTATTCAGTTGGTTATGATGAATATGGTAAAGAACAAAAAAATTACACAGAAAATGGAAGTTATGGATATAAAAAGATTAGTGATAATTTATATAATTCATTCTATGAAGATAAAGAAGTAACTAATAAATATGCTGCAACACGAGCATATGAAACAACATTTAGTCATGCTAAACCAACCTTTGATTTCGCGGCAGAAATCTTTACAAGATATTCTGAAAATGAAGATGGTTCAATTAGCTATTATGTTGATGATGTTATGTGCTCAGTTGCTTCAACATTCTATTATGGTGTTGGAAATGATGTAAACCTTTATGGCCTTTTCGCAACATCAGGTTCAGCTGTAACCTTTGATAAATATGTACCATTCGTTACGGTTAAAGATGGTAAAATTGTTGCATCAAATTTCTACTTCTATTTAGGTTCAATTTTTGGTGATATTTCTATTACTTATAGCGATTTCAATGAAGCGGTAATACCTGAAGGTGTAGAAGTTGAATTTACAACAAGACAAGTTCCGACATCTTGGAGTCAATTAGAGTTTGTTGAATCTAGTTCAAGTTCAAAAACTGAAGATGACAAAATGGTAAATGCTTATGATTTCTTACTTAAGTATTATGGTGCAACCTCAAAACTTACGAAAGAAGAAATTGAAGAAAATGAAATGTTACCATTCTTTGGAAGTGTACTTGGTGATACGTATGGCTTTGGTATGTTAACATTACATATACCAAATGGTAAAAAAACTGGATATATGAGTTTAACTTTCTACTATGATGTGCCACTTGATATTGATTACACAATCAATTCATCACTTGAAAAGATTGGTGAATATTTAGAGTCTTTAGGATTTAAAGATCTAGGTAATGGTGAATATAGTAAATCAATCAAAGTTAAAGTCACTGAAGAAATTGAGATAAATGGAGTAAAAATTGAAAAAGAAGTTATAAAAGAAAAAACAATTTATGTTGCCCCTGTTGATTCTAGTTTAGATTTAATTATCTATATGTGGGGTGATGATTTTTATGAAAAAGGAGAGTAAACAATGAAAAAATTTAAAAATATTTTTGTTAAGAGTTTTTCACTAGTTTTATTAGCACTATGTTTAGTCTCAGCTGTTGCTTGTGGTAACAAAAAAGTAACAATTAGTTTAAAAGCAAGTGCTAATACAATCCAATATGGTGAAACTGTAGATTTAAGTGTTGAGGTTAAAAATGCAGATGATAAAAGCTATTCTTATGCAATTGAACCCGCTAATGTAGTTACCATCGAAAATGACAAAGTAAAAGTTATTAAAGGTGTAACTGAAGATGTTGATGTAACTATTACCGCAACTTCAAATGCTGATAAAAACATGAGTTCATCAGTGAAAATTACAGTTAAGGCAATAGTTGTTGAAGTAGTTAAAATGAGCGTTAACTTATCAAAAGCAGAAATTAAAAAAGGTGAAACAGCAACATTAAATGTTAATATTACTGGTGCAACAGATAAGTCATATACTGTCGAATCATCTCATCCAAAGATTTTATCAATTAAAGATGGTATTGTTAGTGTTATTGGTAATGTTGTACTCGATAAAGTAGTTAATATTACGGTTACTGCAAACGCTGATAAAACAGTAAGTGAAACAGTTACATTAGTAGTAAAAGCTGATACTCAAGGTGGAGAAGTTGAAGGATTAACTTCAGAAATGATTAAAACGATTGGCAACGAAAGTATTACAGTTAAAGGTGTACTTGAAGATGTATATGTAGATTTCAATCAATCTGATAATAATACAAATCATAAATATAACATGACTGTTGAAATGTCTAATGGTGCATGGTATGGTGCATGGTATAGTCTTGAAGAAAAAGACAATGTGATTAGTGATAGTTATCGTAAAGGTGAAAAAGATGGTTTAAAGAATCAAAGCGGTGAAATAGGTCATGGACTTGAAAAACTATATATTGATAGAAATAATAAAGTCGCAAGAACGCTTGTGAAAGACTATGTAAGTATTCCTACAATCTGGGAATCACAACATTTATGGAATCATTTAGGTCAATTAAATGTTAACAAATTTAAATATAATGATGATGAACAAAGATATGAATATAGTGTTGATGTAACAAATTTAGATGATTTATATTTAATGACTTATCTATCATACTCATTAACACCAATGCTATCAGATACACTAGATAAAATTTTCTTAGTTGTTGAAAATGGACAAATTACAAAACTAATTGGTCAAACTGAAATTTTATATTATGGTGCTGATACAAGAGAAGATGCTGATGCAATGAGTTATACAACAATTGAACTTGAATTCTCTAAAATTGGTACAACGGTAGTTAGTGATCCTACTCCTTATGAAGCTCCAGAAAATGCTGAATATTTAACTCAAGCTCTTACAAATATGAAGAGTCATAAAAACTATACATTTAAAATTGTAGAAACACAACTTGTCGCTCCATCTAGAAATGATGATGATTATCAAACTCAATCTGCCACAAGCAATGCTAAAGTATTTTTATCAAAGAAACCTTTATTAAGCAATGCACCACTTAAAAATGGTACAAGTGCAGTTGGCACAGTAGGTCTTGTTGGTAAAGTTACAGCAGAAGCTGCTTTACTTGCTGAAACTGATATGTATATTTATACAAGTGATGGTAACCCTTATCGTACTGAATACTCTGGTTATAAACAAAATAGTGATAATACATATGATTATTTTGAATATAACAAAACTTTAAAGACAATGGCTGGTAAGAGAAAATATAATGGTTCATATTTCCAAGAATTACCTACATTTGATTTCTCTGCTAATATCTTTACATATGAATATTCAACTACTAAAAATGGTGTAACAAGTCATACATTTAGATTACGTGATTCATCAATTACAAGAGAAATTGCAGAACAACTAGTTGTTAAGAGTTATGGCCGCTATGGTGAAGCTTCAATCTCTACTACTCTTAGTGTTACAGTTGATACTGCAGGTAATTTAGTAAGTGCTGTATTCCCTTATTCAATTAGTGGTATATATAGTGGTTATTACACAGTAAAATATAGTAATTTTGGTACTACAGTTTTACCAGAAGAGACATTTGTTGGATATGTTCCTCGTGAAATTAAAACTTCTTGGGCTGATTATATTACTAAATATTATACTGCAACAGGTTCATCATTAGACTCAAAGGATGAAGTTACAACGGTAGTACTTGAAGATATTTTTGGTGAAGCTGTAAGTTATTTCCCTAATCCAGAAGTATTTGTAAGTGTTTTAGGTGATGCTATCAACGGTCCATTCTTTGATTCTACACAAATTGGTTCAGATAGTGATGGTAAACCAATTTATCGTAAATCAATTAGTATTAAAGTGACAAGTGAAAACTATGATGAAAATTCTCAAATTACTGATTTTGAAGAAATCATCGAAGAATTTACTGAAGTTCTTGGCGCAATAGGCTTTAAGATTTCACAAGCAAACACTGACACTTCAGGCGGTAAAACAGGACGCTCTGATCGTTATGTAACATTTATTAATCAAGATATTATGATAGTATTTAGTAATAACTTTACTAGATTTATTGATATTGATTTCTATAAGACTGGCACATGGACATTAAAAAAGAGTAATTAATGTAAGAAGGCGGTGATAAAATGAGAAAACTAAAAAGTTTATTTCTTGTTTTAATAGCACTTTTTACACTAGTTAGTTGTAATAATACGGGCGGTGGGGGAAACACCCCTGCCGAGCCCAAGATTACTGTTAAAGCGGTAAAAGATACAATAGACTTAAAAGACACTGCGGTGTATGATTATGATTACAAAACTTTATTTGAAATAACATCAGATGAGAATAAAATTGAAGTATTAGATGAATATCTAGATACTAGTGAATTAAAAGATAAAGCAGGTAGTTATACAGTTACTTGTACATACAAAAAGAAAAATGCAAAGGTTACTGTCAATGTAACTGAGACGGTTTATGATGTTACTTTAAAGGTTGAGGAAATAACCATTAATCAACTTCAAGTAAAAGATTATGATTTTCTTGCCCTTTTTACCGCAACCCTAGATTGCGAAAAAGTTTCAATCACTGACGATATGATTGAAACTAATGTAAAAGAAGAAGAAGGAACATATACTTACACAGTTACTTTCAACAATGTAAGTAAAACCTTAATAATTCATGTAGTTGAATCTCACAATATTGAAGTAGTACCATCTTACCAGATGTTAGAACTATCAATTAATGAGGTTTCAAATTATGATTATACAAAACTATTTAGTTTGTACGTTGACTATAAAGCTAGTAAAGTGACTAGTGAAATGATTGATATAACAAGCATTGCTAGTCCTATAGTAGGTAATGTATACAATATAGTTTTTGATTATACTTTATATCAGCTTCATGTCACAAAAACTGTTCAAGTTAAAGTTGTGGCTGAAGAAGAAATTACAATTAGTTCAAAAAATATTACAGTTTACCCTAATGGAGAATATGTAGATTTTACTACTTTATTTGAAATTAAAAAGGGTGATAAAGTTATTCCTGTAACTTTAGATATGATCAGTGGAACTATTGATTATGCATCAATTGGTATTAATACAATAACATTAAATTATGAAGGTCATACTGCTACTGCAAGTGTAGAAGTAAGACGTGGAGTAATTATTAACTATGCAAAAAGTGATACAATTAAAATTACAAAAGGTACTAATAAAAGCACATATGCCTTTATGAATGACTTCATAATTGTAATTAATGGCATTATTTTTGATAACATTTCTGATAAATATTTAGATTATAGTACAGTAAACTTTGATGTAGCTGGTGTATATACAGCTAAATTAGTAATACCTTTTAATGATAAAGAATTAGGAATTCAATCAGTTAAATTTACTTATGTTGAAAAGATGATTACTTATGTTGTAGTTGAAAATATTTATGATGTAAAATTAGAACAAGAAACAGTTGAACTTGAAAAAGGAACAACTGAATATGATCCGTTTGATAATATAATCTTAAGAATTAATAATCGTTATCAAACATTAACAACAATAAAAGATTATGTCGATATTATTACATGTTATGCGGAAGTACTTTCTGATGAGATTGATTTTAATAAAGTTGGTCCTCAAGATGTTGAAGTAGCGTTGTATGTTAATGGTATTGATAATGATCCTATTTATGTTGAATTTACTGTAACAATTAAAGCTAATGTTGAAATTACAAGTACAAATAAAGTGATCTTTAAAGGTCAAACAATTTATACTAAAAATTTATTTACAATTGTTGAAAATGATAAAAATGTAGAAGTCACAAATGATTTAGTTTCAGGAAAAGTTGATTCATTTGTTCCTGGCGTTTATGAAATTGAATTAAATTATAAGGGTATTATCAAAACTTCTAGAGTTGTCGTTTTAGATGATACTTTACTTGGAGAATATCAAACTAGACAAACTACCATTGCTTATGCGGATACATCGGATGATGGTAGTGGCGAAGGATATGGTGATGGTACTACTCCTGATGATGATGTAGTATACAATCCTGTATACAAATTAAAGAACTTAAAAATTACTGATGACTATAAAGTTATTTTTAATAGCTTAGAAGGCGAAATCGTTGATGCGGCTAGCCCTACAGAGTTTACTGTTAAAACGGGAACAAATTTACATTATTTCCATTATATCGATGGAATTATTGTTATTGAACCTGATAACTCAAGTAAGTTAACATATAGCGACTCTCGTCGTTCAATTATTTACTTTAGTTCTGATATGTATCAAATTGGTAAATACTATATTATTAACTCTGGTAGTGAATATGTTTTAAGCAACACTACAACAGGATATTCAATAGACTTATTCAAAATAAAAAATAAAGAAACATCAGTTGAAATGTGGTATGCTTTAAAAACTCATTTAATTGACAAAACTAGTGCTGATACTGTTTACACTCTAACCTGGGGCGAAGCAACAATACCTAGTGATTACAATTTTGAAATACAAACTGATGACGCTCCTGCGGTAATTGGTAGTGTAACTTTAAAAGGTGAAACTTACCAATTTATAATGCAAGACAAAAAAATAGGTAAAACTACAAAAACAAGCGGTGAAAAAAAATATGCCAATATGACTTTCACTGGTCTAGTAGATGGTGAAAATGCTACACTTCTTGTATCACAATATGAAGGATTTACTCTTGTTGTTAATGGTACAAAAGTATTTACATTAAACACTAATGAAGTAAGTTATTTAAAAAATGGCGGCATTGATTATGCTACTGACACAGTTTTCTTATATGAATATGAAGATAGCATTTATTCATATAAATTTATTTTAAATGTTAATAATAAAACATTTGAAGTAGAAGAAAAAACTCAACTTTTTGGTAAATATGAAAATGAAAATACATACATTTTCTTTGATGGTTATGGAACTGGTGTTGTAAACTTTAACACTAATAGTTATTACACAACTCAGTTTAAATACCAAGTTAAAAATAGTGATGTTAAGATTACTTACATTAATACTAATCCAACATTTACATATGAAAGCGAATCAACTTTCTATCTTGATACCTTCAAAAATGTTTTAACAGCTAAGTCATTTATGAATGGTCAAGCTAATGGCGAATCATTTGAAAATGTTGAAATTTTAGATGGTGCGATTGTACGTATTAAATCATATGTTGTTGGTGCTGATGCCGATAGCATTGCTCGTACTGAATTATTAAGTAATATTGAAATTATTACTAAAGATGGAATCTTAAGTGATGCTGAAAAAATCAAATGCATTGATGTTTCAAAAATTAAATTTAGTAAAGCTGGTTTCTATCAATTTACAATTACAATACCAGTTAATGGTGTTGATGTTGTTTCTTACTATGCATGTGAAATAATTGATGCTGTATATAAAAATAATCCAATTGTTGGTATATATGATAGTGGTGTCATTTTTGATGCTAATACATTATCAATTGATAAATATGGCCGAGTAGTTCTTACTTGTTCAAATATTATTTTTAATGGTAATATTACTATTAATGATGATTATAGCTTTGTTATTAAAGCAAACAATGAAGAAAGAGGTAAAGTCACAGTTACTGGTAGAATGATTCAAAACGGAATTATCCTAGTTACTTGTGGTGGTGCAATTTCCTTTACTGATTACTTCACTTTAGGTGAATCTAGTGTATCAGGTACTGACAAGTTTGTTTTAAGAAGAATTATAGTAAGTGGTGCTTACACATATATTCTTGCTGATAGCACCTCAACTATTGGGAAAATTGTAGATGTGGAAATGATAAGTGAAACAATTACAAAAGTAACTAAAGGAAATGAAGAATATTTTGTAAAAATTATAAATTGGAATAACGTTAAATCTGGATTAGTTCTTGCTGATGAATATCGCGGAACTTACACTCTTGAAGGCAGTTCTGATATAGAAGTTGATGGATTTGGCGGAATCAAAGTAGGAAGTATGGCGGGAACTTACACTCTAACTAATGATATTATAACAGTTATTATTGGCTTAGATGCTAAAGTATATCGTTTAAATAATAAAACTTATACATATGAAAAATTAAATATTGCCATCGACAATAGTTTAGTTAGTGGTAAAACATTTACAGCTAGTTATTCATTTATTTGTAGTGGTTTATTCTATACAGCTGAAACAAAATTTATCTTTGGTAAAAATGAAGTTGTAACAGTAGTTTCAACATCAGATGACCATGATGGTGGAAGTGAAAGCTGCTCAGAAGATATATATGATCCAACCTTTGGCAGTAAAAAAGGAATAAATGGAACATATAGTATAACTGGTAATGAACTTACAGTAAAAGTGAATGGCGAAACTATTATTTTTAAAATAACTAACATTATAAATGTTAATGAAATAGTACTAATTCAAACATCTGTTGATCCTTCATCACATGGATATTTTGCAGTTAACACTATTTTTGAATTAAACTAGGTTATTTCATAGGAAACTATGTAATAAATATAAAAAGAAAAAAGGAGAAAAATATGAAGCGTAGTAAATTATTATTTGTGATAGTTGCTGCTTTTCTACTAATGATTTCTACTGTATCTTGTACAAATGAATCAGGCACTCATGTTCATAAATATGGTTCTTGGGAAATTACAGTTGAACCAACCTTGACCGAAAAAGGACAAGTTGTAAAAGTTTGTGAATGTGGTAGAGAATTAAAAGTTGCTATCGCGAAATTATCAGACTCCTCTGTATGGAGTGAAAATACAGAATTAAGAGTTGATCCTACATGCTCAACTAAAGGTAGTGCTACTTATACATCTATTTATGGTAGTGTTACAATTACATTAGAAAAAGCTGAACATCAATATGGTGAATGGGAAATTACAGTTAAACCAACCCTAACAACTGAAGGTGCTGCTGTTAGAAATTGTATCTATGGTGAAAGTGAAGAAGTTGTTCTTCCTACATTAAATGATGAAACTGTATGGTCATTAACTAGTTCAACTGCTCCAACTTGTTTAGAAGTTGGTTATAACACATATACATCTGTGTATGGCGAAGTGAAAGCTGAAACTTTACCCGCAACAGGGCATACTTTTGGTGATTGGACAATTGTTACAGAACCAACCCTAACAACTGAAGGTGAAGCTGTTAGAAAATGCCACTGTGGTGAAGAAGAAAAAGTTACTCTTCCAGTATTAACAGATACTACTGTTTGGACTGTTAAATCAGAAGTTTCTGCTACTTGTACTGTAGATGGTGAAAAAGTATTTACATCAGTTTATGGTGAAGTTAAAATTGTTTTAGAAGCAACAGGACATACTTTTGGTAGCTGGGTAATTACTGAAGAACCTACAGAAAGTACAACTGGTATGGCAGTTAGAAAATGCCATTGTGGTGAAGAAGAAACAGCTATTCTTGAGGCATTAACTGACGCAGAAACATGGACATTAACTAAAGATGAAAAACCTACTTATAACGCAGCTGGTGGTAAAGTTTATAGTTCAGTTTATGGTGAAGTTAAAATTGTTTTAGAAAAACTTGTTGCTCCATATGATGGAAAAACTTATTCAAATCTTGCGTTTGATGCAAATGATGATAATGAAGGTTTTAAACACGGTGTAGTTTATCCAATTGATTCATGGAATAAAGCCACTGTTACTTTTAATAAATTTGGTAAAGGCGAAGCTGAAGCTTTCCCATTCCGTGGTTTAAATATGATAACAATGGTAAATCCTGAAACTGGTTTACTAGAATATGCTCAAGTGCCTTATGTAAGTGATGAAGATGGTAATTTATCATTAGATTACAATGATGTAACTAAGCTTGTTGCGTATGTTGATTTTGCAAGTGGATTAATTGTTCGTGTATATCGTAATAATTTTAATAATGTATTATTATTAACTCCATTTGAAACTCAAGCATCAGGAGACAATGCTGTAGCATCATCTTGGGAAAATGCAATGGCAATTGAATACACATATGGTGAAACTGTATATAGAATCTTTATTTATAAAGGTGTTGTATACTTTGGTGTAACATTTGAAGATGCTGCAGGACAAGCAGTAAAAGCAGATGCATGTTATAATGCTCCTTACTTATATGTTAAAAATAGCAAGGGTGAATTAATTGAAGGCTTTGCATTCAATGGTGAAAAAGAAGTCGTTGTAGATGGATTTGAAGGAACTTATGTAAGTGGTTCTGATACACTTGTAATTAGCGGTTTTGGTACTGCTACATATAATGGTGTTCAAGGAACTTATAGCCTTGTTGAAGGTGAAACATTTACAGCTCATTTATATGCTGGTGATGTATATTATGAAGTTACTTTAAATAAAGAAACTAAAGAAGCAGTCGTAGTTAAACCAATGGTTGAAATTACGCTTGATGGTGGTAACTATGGTACTGTTGAAACAGTAAGCGTTAATAAGAATATTGCATATGCACTTCCAACATTGACAAATGAATTACAAGCATTTAAAGGTTGGTTCTATGATGCAGAATTTACACAAGCTGTTGAAGAAAACTTTGTTCCAACTAAGAATGTAACATTATATGCTAAATGGAAAGCAAAAGTTGTTGTTAATCTTGTTGGTGTAGTTGATGGTGATCCAACTGTATTATACCTTGGTGCTGGTGATGTCATTGGTGATGCCCTTCCTAAATACACTGTTGTTGAAACAACATTAATGAGATTTGTTGGTTGGTATTTGGATGCAGAATACAATGATGCTTTATCAGAATCTGCCAAAGTATCTGAAGAAGATAGTAATTTAACAATCTATGCTAAATGGGAAAAATTACCAGCATATTATGGCTCATATAAAGGTAATGAAATTTGGGGTACTACATCTGGTAATAATAATTCTAATAAAGCAGATTTAAATATTGATGCTGATGGTAATATCACTGGTAAATTTACTGGTAAAGTTGTTTCTTATGATTCAACTACTCAAAAGATTACATGGCAAAAGAGCGGTTCAACTAAGACTTATGGTCTATGGTTTGATGAAGAAGCTGGTGTTATCGCAACTCATTATAGTTCACAATCTGAAATTGGTGTTGACTTCTATCTATTTAGTAAAGCCCAAGAATCAAATATCTTTAATGCACATTATGGACTAAATTGTACTAAACCTGGTTCAACATTAACTGGTTACTATGCTCGTTTAGTTACTCTTACTACAAATAAAGGTGTTCAAGATATTCTAATTTATGGTGATAGAATTTATTCAAACGTTACTGTATCAGATACTGCTGGTAATGCTCTTGCAGTAGAAAAAGTTCAAGACTCTAAAACAGTTGTTGTTAGAGATGCTACAACAAATGAAATTATTATTGCTCTTGCATCATTAGGTGAATCTTTCCGTAAAAATACAAAAACAAAAGCTCTAGATAAATATTTTGGTACTTATACATGTGGTAGTGAAACTGTAGTATTAGACGGTACTGGTGTTATTACTTATGATGGTAAAACTGGTACTTATACTGTTGCTGCTGAAGGTGCTTCATATGGCTTTGATGTATATCTAAATGAAAAAGCTGAATATTATCAATTAACATTAAATGGTACTGAATGCGTAATGAATAAACCTACAGTTGAAATTACATTTGTTGTAGGTGAAGGCCATGTAAATGTTCCATCAATAAATGCTAACATTAATGTTGCAGTAAGTCTTCCAGATGCAACTGAAGAAAATTATGTATTTAATGGTTGGTTCTTTGATCAAGCATTCACAAAAGCAGTTCCTAGTACATTTGTTCCAACTGAAGCTGTAACATTATATGCTAAACATTCTAATCCTGCTGATTTAACAATTGTTTATAACAATGGTGAAGAAAATAAAGTAATTAGATATTCTGTTGGTGATGTTGTAAGAATTAGTATGCCTACATACGCTAAACATATGTTCATTGGTTGGTATACAAGTCCTGAATTTGAAGAAGGTACAGTATGGACTAGTGGTACAGTAATTGAAAATAACTTAACAATTTATGCTAAATGGGAAGTTGCTCCTGCATATAATAATGATTATTTACCAGTTGAACTTTATGGTACTAATAAAAATGGTTCTACATCTTCTGTTTATACTAGAACAGCTGCAATCTTAAAAGTTGACCCTTACGGAAAAGCGCCTTCTACAGGCTATCCATTTAATGGTGGAGATGTGTCTATTGAAGACTATAATCCTGAACAAGGCACATTAACAATACTTTCTGGTAAGAACGCATATAAAGGTTATATAGATCTTACAACTGGCGTTATTGTTATGACTTACAAATCTGGTGATAAAGCAACATTTGGCGAAGTAATATTCCTTAACCCATTTGATACTAAAGCTACACAAAATGACTTTACAGCTTCATACTGGAATGCTGGTATGACAAGAGCTATTCAATACACATATAATGGTACAACTTATTCATACTTCGTATTTAAGAACCAAGTATTTATGAACGTTTCATTTAAAGATGGTAACAACAATGATGTTGCTGCTGATGATTGTTATACTACATCTACATTATACGTTTATGCAAATGATGGTACACAAATTGCTAAATTTGGCTATGATGGTACAACAATGCAAGAACTAGATGGTTATGAAGGTACATATACAAATGGTGAAAATACTGTTATCTTAAATGGTGTTGACGCAATTACTTTAAATGGTGTAAAAGGTGTTTATAATGTTGCTGAAGGTTCTACATATACAATTGATGCATACGTTGAAAATACATATTATGAAGTAACACTTAGTGTAACTGATTACACATATACAATTAATAAACCAATGGTTGAAATTACCTTTGATACTGCTGGAAAAACTGAAGTTCCTGCCCAAACTTTAAATAAGAACATTCAAGTTACTCTTCCTTTAACAGATATAGATGGATTCATTTTCAGAGGTTGGTATTTAGATGCAGAATTTACCCAAGCTGTTGGTGCTACATATACTCCAACTGAAACATTAACACTATATGCTAAATGGGATGAAGCTGCAATTCTAACTGTTGTTTATGGCAACGGCTTAGAGACAGTTGATGTTAAGTATGGTGTTGGTGATACCATAAATCCTGTTAAACCTGTATTTACTAATGGCTTAGTATTTGATGGCTGGTACTTAGATTCTGAATTTGCTACTCAATATACTGCAACAACAATTGAACAAAATACTACAATTTATTGTAAGTGGAAAGCTGCAGTCGCAATGTATGGTAAATACACTGGATTTGAAGTTTATGGTTCAAGTGACTCTTATATTAACATTACTAATAATAAAACATTTGAAGTTGATGAAAATGGTAAAACTAAGAGTAATGAAAGCAATGTAGTTGGTACTATTTATGATTATAATGAAGAAACAGGTAACTTCAAAATCAAACTAAGTAATGGCAATTATCGTTTTGGTCATTTCGATCAACTAAGTGGAATTATTGCGGTTAACTATTCTCAAAATAAGGAAGAACTTGGCAATGACCAATATATCTTCTTTAGTGGTGTAACTAAAGCAATGGGTGAAAAATCTAAGTCTCATAACTTAGGCAAAGGCTATGCTCGTTTTGTTACTGTTTCTGATAATAGTGTTGCAAGTACTGAATTTGTTATCTTTGTATATGGAACAAAAGTATATACTAATGTTACATTTACAGGTGCAGAAAGTCTTTCTAAAGCCGCAACATCTCCAGAATTCTCAGTATTTGATAGCAAAGGTAATCTAATTGTAAAATTCAATAAGAGTACTATCGTTACTGAATAATTAATAATTAAAAAAATAAAGTATATCATATAGGTTAATGACCTAGTGATATACTTTTTTATTTATTTAAAAAACTTAAAACTAAAAAAGTAGTATAACATTAATTTTTTTAATAAAACAAGTGACAAAATTAAATATTTTAATTTTAAAATTAATAAAATTAATAAATACATTAATAAAATTAACATTTTTGTTGACAAAATTAATTTATTGTAGTATGATATTAGTGAGGTGATGATAATGACAAAAGAAAACAATATTATTGGTAAATGTCCTTGTTGTGGGGAAAGACTTCAAGTAACTGAACTTACTTGTAAAAACTGTGAAACAACAATTAGGGGAAAATTTGTGCCTTCTAAGTTTGATTATTTAACACCTGCTCAAATTAACTTTGCGTTAATCTTTATTAAGAACGCGGGTAATATTAAATTAATCGAAAAAGACTTAAATATCTCTTATCCAACAGTTAAAAAGAATATTGATGAATTAATTAATGCACTTGGATTTGACAAAGTAAACACAGTTGTGTTAGAAAAACCTAGTAAAGAAGAGGTTTATAAAATGTTGAAAAATAAAGAGATTACATTTGATGAAGCAGAAGAAATGCTTAAGGAGGAATAATATGACTAAAGAAGAATACTTAAAAAAATTAGAAGTTTTATTACAAGAAAATAATGTTGAAGATAGTGATGCGATTTTAAGAAAATGTGAAAGAAGATTTGAACTTGCAAAAGAAGCAGGAATGAACTTAGATGAAACTATTGAAATGCTAGGTAGTCCTGAAGAAGTTGCATCAAGAGCAACCAAAGTTAATAAAAACGAAGAAACTAAAACTGATAGGAAGATATATAATTTAGAGGTTAGGGGATGCGTGACAGAAGACATCATTGTTAAAAGAAATGATGGTGATAAAATAGTTATCAATATTGATGAAGAGTTACAACCATACACTAAGATCAATCAATCAGAAAACAATATTTCAATTGTCATTAATCATCCTGGTAAAATGAGCTATATGGATAGCGACATTGAAATATTAGTTGGTAATAATATTGCTTTCGATAAACTTGTACTTGCGAGCGTGTCAGGTGATATTGAACTAGATGGTGAACTTGAAGTAAAACGACTTTCTTTAAGTAATGTTAGTGGTGATATTAGTGTTGATAAAGCTAGTGGTGACACCTTTACAATGCAATGTGTATCAGGTGATATTAATATTGATCAAATTACTGCTGATACAGTTAACACTAGTGCTGTTAGTGGTGATATTAGTTTTGGTTCAATAAAAGCTAAAGAATGTAAAGTATCAACAACTAGTGGTGATGCCTCAGCAAAATACATTGAATGCGATTATGCGGTACTAAATACATTTAGTGGAGATATCAATTTAACTGGTAAGATTAAAGAAAAAAAAGCACGTAGTTTCAGCGGCGAAATTAATTATTGTGAGATTAAATAGGAGGAAAAAACAATGAGTGAAGAAAATAACAATCAAACATATGAAGAAACAGCAGGAAAAGAAACTTATGAACAAAATGGTGTAGAAATTAATTTTGGCAGATCAGGAGGAAACAGAGTTCATATCAATATAGGTAGAGCAAAAAGCAAAGTAATTAGAAAACTTTCAGCCTTACTTCCCTTACTTTGTGCAACTATTTTCTTTGTGTTAGGCTTTTGTTTTAATTTATGGCATCCAGGATGGGCTGTATTTTTACTAATTCCAGTAGGTGAAATCATTTTAAATATGTTTACCAAAAAAGGAAAAGCCTTAGTTATGAGTCTAACCGTAGTAGTATGCTTTATAGCATTTATGGTACTTGGCTTAGTATGGAATTTATGGCATCCAGGATGGTTAGTGTTCTTACTACTTCCTATCGTTGGTGTTATAGCGGACTAATGAAAAAGAAAAATAACTTATTACTCTTAGGTAAACAAATAATCTTTGATGAGTCAGAAGTATTATTTGACTTTACTGCTAGTAAATTAACTGAACAACATCAAAAGTTAGAAGAATACTTTAAAGTAATGGCTGGCAAATGGTATTTAGATGGTGATTATTTAATTGGCGAAGAACCAAAAAATCAAGGTGGTATTATTTACACTAGTACACCTTTTGAAGGAAATATCCTTGTAACTACATATCTAAAAACGATGTTACCAGCAACCCGTGATGTTAATGCGGTATGGCATAGCAAGTGGGATGAAACAACTGATTATTTAGGTGATTCATATGTATGTGGCTTAAATGGCTGGTATGAAGGTAAAGCTGGACTTGAAAGATGTGGTGACAATGGTTTTTATGCTAGTACTAGCTTATATAACTACAAACCTGGAGAACTTGTCAAAATGCAATTTGGCTCAATAAACAATCATATCTTTTTGTTTGTTGATGATAAATTAATCATGGAAATGCATGATCCAACCCCTCTAATAAATGGGTATGTTGGTATTTCTCCGTATTGTACCGTTTTAATGGTTAAAAACCTAGAAGTAAGAAAAATCAAATATATTGAAAGAACACAGAAATATGAACCGGAATTTGAATAAAATATAAAACTAGTTATCAATCACATAAGGTATACATAGTTCCTATTATATGGGAATAATGTATACCTTTTTGTATGTATAGCTTTGCTCTTTAAAGTTTTTTGATTTAAAAAAATATTAAAACATAGGTTATAACTATTGACAAAAAATGTTGAAAAGAGTATACTAATAATGTAATTGAAAATAATGTATATAAAGGTGATGAAAATGTTAGTTGAACAATTAAAAACAAAATTTAATACTAATGAGCCGATATTTACAAATGAAATATTGGCAATGTTCAGTGAATATTCGCGTGCTTATGTATTTAGACTTATCAATAAAGCCGAAAAAAAAGGTGAAATTATAAAATTTGATACGGGTGTTTACTATATTCCAACAAACAGCATTATTGGTACTTCAACAATTACAGCCGAAGATGTTGTTAAGAAAAAATATGTTGTTTACAAAGAAAATGTGTATGGAGTGTATAGTGGTTTGAATTTACAAAATATGTTTTCAGTTACAACTCAAATGCCAAATACAATAGAAATTGTAAGCAATAATGAGTCAATGAGATGTAGAAAAATAAAGATAGATGGAAGAACGATAATTCTTAGAAAATCTCGCTGCAAGATTGATAGATCCAACGCACCGGCTTATACAATTTTGCAGTTACTATCTGATATGGGAAATTCTAGCGATATGAATGATAGAACCAAAGAATCTATTACAAAGTATATGAAAGAAAACCTAGTTAGTAAGGAAGAACTAATATCTCTTGCAAAAGCCTTTCCTGCACAAACAACAAAAAACTTAATGTATAGTGGGGTATTAAATGTTATTACACAATGATAAAGAAAGCTTCGATATGTTATAAGAGCAGCAAGTAGATATTTTAATGTCTCTCAAGCAATAATTGAAAAGGATTATTATGTAACACTTGTTCTTCGTGAACTTGCCAAACAAGTTCCTAATTTATTGTTTAAAGGTGGCACATCACTTTCAAAATGTTATAAGATTATAGATAGATTTTCTGAAGATATTGATATTACATTAGATTGGGAACATCAATCACAAGGAAAAAGAAGAAATTTAAAATATACAATTGTAGAAATTTGTAATAATCTTGGTTTGAATTTATTAAATAAAGATGAAACGAGAAGCCGTAGAGACTATAATTGTTATATAATAGACTATTGTGCAAGATACAGTTTGTCAGGTTTGAATCCACAACTTCTTGTTGAAACTGTGTTTATTGTGAAGGCGTTTCCAGATGAAGTAAAACAAGCATCATCTATGATATATGATTATCTAAAAGCAATTGGAAATTATGAAGCAATAGCTCAATATGAACTAGAACCATTTGATATTCGTGTACAAACACTAGAGAGGACTTTGGTTGATAAAGTTTTTGCTGTGTGCGATTATATGTTGGATAATAAAACAGAAAGACAATCAAGGCACATTTATGATCTATCACGTTTGCTTACCATGGTAAAATTGGACAGCAATCTAAAAGTTCTTATAACGAAGGTGCGTGAGGATAGAAAATTAGGTACTAAATGCTACTCTGCACAAGATGGTATTAATCTTTCTAAATTGCTTCGTGAAATGGTAGATACAGAGTTTTTCAAAAAAGATTATGAGGAGAGCACCGAAAAACTCTTATCAAAGCCTGTTACTTATGAAGAAGCCATAAAAGGAGTAGAAACGATAATTGCAAGTGGTGTATT
>ULWL01029215.1_pt1 | contig 46804 bp, 25 predicted proteins | sample 1960171 | NCBI WGS metagenome assembly ULWL01 (sample SAMEA4835807, study PRJEB28245) | human gut metagenome | biome: gut microbiome; material: fecal sample | place: Denmark | collected 2008 | reverse complement strand
AAATAAAAAAAGAATTAAATATTAATATTTAATTCTTTAATTTTTTTAATAATTATTAAATCTGATTTATTATTATGATTTTTCCTTGAATCCATGCGTCAAACAAACTATCCAAATCGCACTTACTTGCACGCTCAAAAGCGGAAATTAAATTCTCGGGACGAGCGATAGAAAATTTGTTTTCTTCAAAATATGTTTTGAGCCCCTCAAAGAACGCTTTGTCGCCAATGATTTGACGCACTGAATCAAAAATTAACATTCCTTTGACATAAGCGATATAGGTGTATTCTGTTTCGGTTGGATATTCGTTAAGCTCTCTATCCATGCTTGTGTCAACTTTGCCCAAAACGTTTTGATAGATTGACACAAAGAGAGAGTAGTTTTTCCAGTTGTTTTTGACAAGGTCTTCCATCTTGATGTTGTAGTCTGGATTCTTTTCATAGAACAGAGCAGTTGAATATTCGGTTAGCCCTTCGTCGAGCCAAGAGGACGAATATTCATTGTTTCCAACAAGCGAATACCACCATTGATGTGCGGTTTCATGAACGATGACATTCGTGTATTCTTCATATGAGGAACAAGCGTCTGAAATATAGATTAAGTTTGGATATTCCATTCCACCATGAACAAAGTTTGCTTCGACAACCGAAAGTTGAGAATATGGGTATTTGCCAAACAGTTCATTAAAAGTTTTAATCGACTTTTTTGCTGTTTCCAAAGATTGGTCGGGGTTCTGGTCGCCGTAGTAGAAATAATTTACTTTTACTCCGTCAATTTCGCCCGTTTTTGTCAAAAACTTTTCCGAACAAACAATGGCGAAATCTCTCACTGCTTTTGCCTCAATCTCAATTGTTTTGTTTTCGCCATCTTCACGTGTTTTTTGTTGATTTCCGCTTGATGCAACAACATATTTTTTTGGACATGAAAAATTTACTTTGTAGTTTGATGTTTCCGAATAGAAAGGGTCGCCGTTTGATGAGTATACATCTTGCTTGAAAACGCCATTTTCATATACGCAAGCAACAGGATAGAAATTGGCAATATTAATTGTGTTGTTGCCATATCCAAAGCGGTGATTGATGTTTGGAAGTGTGACAGAAAAATCAATTTTTATTTCGATGTTGTCATCAGGGTAAAGTTCTTCACCAAACTCAAACTCCAAAATATTCTCGTCAACGCCACAAATTGAGAATTGTTTTTCAGAGTTTTTGACAAGAACTTTCGAGATGTCAATTTTGCCATAACTTTTGCCGTTTGGATAGGCGCGAGATGAACTTGCGAGGCTCACTGGCGGATGTTTTGACCCTTCTCGAAAAGCGTTTGGATAAAGGTGCATATTGAGTTTGTTAAGAACCGATTCCGTGTTGTTTTTGTAGTTTAGAGTTTCGCTGCAAGTCATTGTCATGTCGTTATTCAGCGTGACATCAAGAGAATAGGAACTCACATTTTTTGCGACTTTGTCAACTTCGCTTTTTCCACAGCCAACAAGTGAAATCGCTGCAAAAACAATAAAAAAAGCAATAAAAAGTTTTTTAAGATTTTTCATAATCACCTCGCCGTATTATATGTGAGGGCGAGGCGTTTAAGAATATATTTTGATTTTGTTTGAAAACAAGGCATTTTGTGATACAATGCTCTCATGGAAAAACTTGTTGATGTTCACGCACACCTTGATGATGAGCAGTTTGAAGGCGAGGTCGCCGAGATTGTGAGCCGAGCAAAGGCGAATGGCGTTGAAAGAATAATAACGAATGGAACAAACGTGTCTTCGTCAAAACGGGCGGTTAAAATTGCTGAAAGTTTTGATGAGGTTTTTTGTGCGGTTGGAATTCACCCAGAGGACATTGACGGATTTTGTATGGACGATTTGAAAGAAATCGAGAAATTATGCGAATGCGACAAAGTGGTTGCGATTGGCGAAATTGGACTTGACTATCATTTCCGTTCAGACAACAAACTTGAACAAATCAAAGTGTTTGAACAGCAGTTGAAACTTGCGCACAAACTCGCTCTTCCCGTGGTCATTCATTGTCGCGATGCAGTGGGGGATATGCTTGAAACTCTAAAAAGAAACAAAGACTTGCTTTCGTTTGGTGCACTCATGCATTGTTTTTCAGAAAGTGTTGAAGTTTATCATGAAATACAAAAGTTGGGGCTCTATATCAGCGTTGGCGGAGTGTTGACTTTCAAGAACGCAAAAAAGATTGTTGAGGTCGCAAGCATTTGTGACAGAACAAAAATTGTGCTTGAAACTGACTGTCCATACCTTGCGCCAGTGCCAAAACGCGGAGAGCGAAACGAGCCTCAAAACGTGAGATTTGTCGCTCAAAAACTCGCCGAGATTTGGGGAATGGGCGAAGATGAAGTTGCAAAAATCACAACAGAAAATGCAAAGAGATTGTTTTGGAGAAATTATGGAATTTGAAATGAAGAAAAAGTTTGGACAAAACTTTTTGAGAGATAAGAATTTGCTTGCGGCAATCGTTTGTGATGCGGGAATAACAAAAGACGACACCGTGATTGAAATTGGGCCGGGAGCGGGTGCGTTGACGGCGGCGCTATGTCAAAAGGCAAAGCGAGTTATTTGTTTTGAAATCGACAAAGAACTTGAAAGTGTTCTTGCGGAAAATCTGAAAGATTTTGACAATGTTCAAGTCATTTTCAAAGATGTCATGAAAGTTGATATGAGTGAAATTGAAGCGCTCGCTGGTGAGCAGTTTAAACTCGTTGCAAACTTGCCATACTATATCACAACGCCAATCATATTTAAGTTTTTGGAAGAGAGCGAAAAAATCAAAACTCTTGCCATAATGGTTCAAAAAGAAGTCGCAGAAAAGATTGTTGCAACTCCAAAAGATGAGAGCTATGGTGTGCTTTCGGTCATGACAAATTTTTACGCCGACACAAAGATATGTCGCATTGTAGGACGAAAAATGTTTTTTCCTGCTCCAAAAGTCGATTCTGCAATTGTTCGTCTTGACATAAAACAAAATGAGCATTCAAAAGAATTTGCTGCAAAGTTCAAAAAGATTGTTTTTGCAAGTTTCTCAATGCGACGAAAAACGCTTTTGAACAACTTGTCAACCTCGCTCCATATTTCAAAAGAAGAGGTGACGCAAAAACTTTTGTCACTTGGCATAAATCCTTCTGCTAGGGCAGAAACTCTCGGTGTTGAGGACTTTGTTCGCCTTGTTGACACATTTTAGAATTTTAGACTATTTTACGACAAAAATTGCGGTTTTTGTCGTTTTTTCTTTATAGCGAATAAACGCGAGAATTTTATAATATAAATACAAAAGAAAAAGGAGCAAAAATATGTTTTTGAAAAAGACAGTTGTCATGGTTTCAGCAAGCGGTGGCTCAGAAAAAGCGGTGCTTTCAGCAAATTACAAGAATGGTGAAACTTGCGGAAAAGTGAAACTATATAACATCAAGCAAAATGACGGGATTTATGTTTTGTCTTTCGTGAATGATGGCAAAGTGGCCAAGTGCGGACTGACCGGTTGCGGAGAGGGTGAGTTTGAGTTTTCAACCGAACAAGAAATTGATTTAACCAATTCAGTTTGCGCGGTGGTTAATATCAAAGACGCAAAACCAACGCCACTTGTTGTTGGAAACTGCAAAAATGAAGCGCCAAATGCAAGTGAACTCGCTTTTGCCAAAAGCATTGGGCAAATGAATGAAAAGAAAAATCTTTCGTCGAAAGATGTTCAAGAAATTCTTGACGAAAATGAAATTGATTTTGACGAATCCGAAAAGCGAGAGATTGAACGGGCGATTGACGAGGAAATGGATAAGTGTGATTGCGAGCAAAAAAATTGTGCAGGCTGTCGATACCGCGAAGCATTTTATGCGGATGAAAAACAAGAGGAAGAGCCAATTGAAGTCAAATCAACCTATTATAGTGAGGTTAGTGACCAACTCAAACATCTTTTTGACACTTGCGAAAAAGAAAGTGCGCTTGAAGAAATCATCCCAAATTCAAAATGGGTTAAAGTTGATTATTCCAGTGACGGAAACTATTATGTTGTTGGCTTAATTTATGAAGAGGAAACATTGAAATTTGTTTGCTTTGGCGTCCCTGGCTATTATGCAAGTGAAAGCCCAAAAGAACTTGAAGGCCTTTGCAAATGGGTGCCAGTTGATTCCTCAAAGCCGTTTGAATTTGGCTATTGGATAACCTACCAAGATGCAAAAACAGGAGAGAATGTCGAAGTCGAAATCGTGTAATATCGTGTTCTTTTTTGGAGTCAAAATTTATCATGTCATTCCGCAATGTCGCACTGTCGTGCTCGATGACAGGATGACACCAATGGGAAGGAGCGAAGCGACGCGGGAATCTCAAACCGTGCAAGCATTGCAAGACATGGCAGTGGTCAACAAAAAAAGCAGGCAAAAGCATGCTTTTTTGGGTCTTGATTAGAAATCGAAGTCGTCAAATGAAGGGCGGGTTCGTTTGTTTACTTTTTTGTTGCGTTCTTTCATATCAAAGTAAATTCTTTGTTCATCAAGTGGTTTTGAAGGAACATATTGAGCTTGAGCTTTGCGTTTGTCAAAGATTGGAACTTGATACCAAGGAGTGAATATTGTTTTGATTGGGTTTTCTTGGAATATTTTGACAATAACAGTGTTTTTTGGAAGTTGACCGAGCTCGTATGGAATGATCAGTGCACGTGTGACCATTTGAGTGCTGGTTGTTCTTGAACTGCCATCGTCTTTTTTCTCATTTTTGTTGTAAGAGGTGTTTTCCATTTGAAGTGACACATCACCGCAAAGTTTTGAGAAGTCTTCTTTTGTTTTTTGGTCGTCTGTTCCAATATAGATTTGAATGTTGCAGTTTCCGCGAATGATGTCAGCAGCTTCTTTTCCATATTTGTTGTCAAGTTGTGAATAACTTTGAACAACCAAGTGGAAGTAGATTTGACGTGAACGTCCAACCGTGATGAGTGAGTCCATTTTTTCAATCTTTGGCAAGTTTGCGAACTCGTCAAGAAGGAAGTGAACAGGGCGAGGAAGTGCAAGTTCGGTGCGTTTTCCTGCTGTTTCAATGAGCTTTTTATAGAGTTGAGAAATACACATTGTTGCGATGCAGTGACGACTTTCTTGTTCGTCAGGAACTTTGATAAAAAGAACGGTTGGTTGATCGGTGAAGTCGTCAAAACTCATTTCGCTTTCTGCTGTCGCATAGCAAATTCCAATATCTTGGAAAACTGAAAGTTTTGGTTGCAAAACACCCATATATGATTTTGAAGTGTTTGGAGCATTGTTGACAACAACGCCAGTGAGTGATGGAACTTTTGAGAGTTTGTCACGTCCGTTGCAATATTCGCGAAGTGTTCCAAACGGATTGTCTGGGTCAGGGTCTTTAAAAAGTGCCATTTTTGTGAGGTTGTAGAAGTTGAATTTGTCACGTGTCATGCCTGTTTTTTCTGGTTCCAAAGAGTCCTCAAGCATTGCAAGTGTGAGTCCAAACAAGAAATCTCTCGCACCATTTTCCCAAGTTGCATCGTTTTTTGACTCAATTGTGACAATTGTTGCAACAATTTCACGAAGTTCGTTTTCGGCTTCTGCAAGAAGAATTTGTTTTTTTGCTGCAAGTTCATCTTTGAGAACTTGTTGGTTTGGATATGCAATTCCTTCAAACTCATACCATTCGTTTTCATATTCTTTTGCGATAACCTTGAGATTGAGGTCTTTTGGGTTGACGCCACGGTGTGGTTTTACTTCTTTTTCAAGATTGTGCGCTCTTTGATATTTGTCGTAAGAGTTTGAAAGGGGATTCCAACGAGTTGATTGATATGGGGTTCGAAGGTCGAGGACCATAACTCGATATCCTTCTTCTTTGAGCTGGATTGAGTGGTTGTTATAAAGCTCGCCTTTTGGGTCGGTGATGACCATGCAAGGTTTTGCACCCATATGAGAGAAAATGCGGATTGTTGGCTCAATGTAGAGAGTTGTTTTACCAGAACCAGTTGTTCCGATGATCATTGTGTGAATGCTTTTTGTGAAGTTGACGTCGAGTGTTCCATGATTATAGAGCGAACGAATAACAACACCATCTTTCTTTTCATTCTTCAAAGAGTTCCAAGTGTTGTAACGGAATCTTGGTTCGTGACGAAGTTCGTTTTCTGTGATGAAACGAGCATCGTAGTATTGAGATATTTTTTGGCCGTCTTTTGTTTTTCCAACGCCTGCGTCTTTGTCGCGGCCACCACCAGAGCCAAGGTCAAAAATATGTTTGAGTTTTGGAATGGAAACAATTCCAAGACCAACAAAAAATATAACCCAAACTTCGTATCCAGAGAAAAGACCATCCACGACAAATTCTCCTTGACCATGCCAAAATGCTCCACCAACAAATGCGACTGCGAAAATGACAACAATCCAAATCAATGCTTTGACAAACTTGTTCATAAAGCCTCCATATTTTTTATTATGATAACAAATAAAAAAATATTTTCAAAATAAAATTATTAAGGCAAATTAAAAAAATAAATAATTTATTTCGTAAAAATTTGAAAAATGTGTGAAAAACATTTTGTTAAACCAAAATATTATGTTATTATTTCCTTGAAAATCAAATTTTGCGGATAAAAATATGCAAGATTGATAAACTAAATTCGAATGACGAAAGTCGGAGGTTTTTATGAATTTGTTAAACAAATTGGCAATCAAATTTATGCAATTCAGATCAATGCTTGGAGATGCTGCTATTGATGATAGTGGTGAGCTCAATACCGAAAAATGGACATGGGTCAAATCCTTGAACAATGCATTGAAAAACATTTTGGGACCAATTTTGGCAGTTGTTGCAGCAGCTGGCGCAATTTATGCAGTTGTTATTGCAATCCAAATGGCAAAAGCAGATAGCGGTGAAAAACGTGAAGAGGCAAAGAAACGTTTGATTTCAGTTGTTGTTGCCGTGGTTGTTTTGGTTGTTTTGGTTCTCTTCTTCATGGTATTCATGCCAATGATCTTGAAATCTGCACTTGGTGTTCCAGACGACTTCTTCGCTTAATTAATAAATAAACAAAACTCGCAGAAATGCGAGTTTTTTTATGTCGTTTGGTCCTGCATTTCATTGTTCTGCAGGCTTTTATTTATATATAAATATTAAATTATTTTTTAAGTATATATGTCTTTTAATTGCGGAAAAATAAATATTATGTTAAAATGTTGCTAATTAATTAAGATTTTGGGGGTCATATGAATAGCGCCTTTCATAAAAGAAAATCATTTTTTTACATAATATTTGTGATGCTTACTCTCGCATTGATAACGCTTGGCGGGATGTATTTCTTTTCTATCCCAAAGATTTCAGAAGTTTCAGCCGATGTTGAAACTGTTGAAGAACAAGACTATGTTGAACATCAATCAACTGGCGTTGTCGGAACAGATAGCAAATCTGTGTTCTTTTATGTTTCGGTTTTGAATAATGAAACAAACACACAAAATCTTGTTGGCAAAGGAAAAACCTATTTTGTTGGTGAAAATGAAACGGTTGTGATTTCATTCGCAAGAAGAAGTGATGATGCTAAGGTTGATGGTGGTAAGGAAATTGCGTCAAGTGGAAACAAAACACTCAACACAACTGCAAACGTTTCTTTTGCGACAATGCTCACAAAAAGAGACGGGCAAGATATTGAAGGATTTTCAAACATTGTCCAAAGTGGCACACATGAATATTTCTACAAAGAAGTCAAATGTTCGGAACTTGTTGAAGGTCGTTATGATTTTTCAATAGGATATAACTTTGATGATGAAAGTGGAAATGTCACACAAAGACAAATTTCATATTCAGTTTATCTCCTCAAAAATTCAACATATAATCTTGAGGATGGGACTCCGAACGTAAGTTTTTCAGAAGGTGTTTCAAGTGTTTATCTCGACACTGACAAAGTTGCATACGAGAGATTTTTTAACTATCAATACAATGGTGATATTGCAAGCAACGGTTTTGGGCTTGCAACTTTGAGTTATAATGCAAATCATTTCAAAGTTTCGATTTCACATCAATATGAAGGAAGAATATTTGGATATTCTTTTACAAAAAACGGAACTAAGCTTAATTGTGTGAAGTCAGCAACAGATGCACCTGATCTTGATTATTCTTTGGTGTTGGGCGTTGCAAAAATCACACTCAAGGATTTGGGCACATACAACATTCAATACACATACATATATTCTTCGGGTGAAGAAGAGGTTGAACTCGAAACGGCAAAAGTTGTTCGCGGCGACGTTTTGAACATTTTTGGATATCAAGCATTTTATTCTGACTACCAAAAAGATTTGACAGAATTCAGAGGGGATAACAAGAGTTTTGCTGCTGACGTCACATACAAACGTTATGAAATGACTTCTGACAACAAACTTATTAATTCTTATTCGACGGCAGAAGATAAAACTGTTGATATTTCAAAAATAAAAATTGTTTCAACAAATCAAGCACCTGTTCGTTTCAAATTTAATGCAAGTTTTGTTTCACAAAAATATTATCGTTATAATGTGGAAAAGAAAACTTGGCAGGAATTGACAAGCGACAAAATAATTTACACAGATCCAGGAATTTATTTTGTTGAATACAAATATAATTTTGACGGTTATAAATATCTTTCTGGCGGAAATATCATTCAAGATTCACTCACACCAACAAGAATGTTGTTCTCTCAACAATTTTTGTTCCAGATCACGACAACAACTCCAGTTATATCGATGAAAACTGAAGAGGGGAAACAAACAATTTATTCCGACACTTTCACAAAAGAGAATGTCATTATCAACATTGAAAAAGGAACTGAATTTGACAGTGCAGTTCAAGTTGTTGTTTCAAAAGCAGAATTTTCAGACAACACATTGTTTAGAGAAGTGACAACACTAACATCAAACGACTATAAACTTGTTGAAAGTGGAAAATACAAGATCGAAACCAAATATGGAAAAGATTTTAAGAAAACAAATATTTCATTCTTCACAATTGACAAAAATCCAATTTCTGGGCTCTCGGCTCAAACGGTTTCTATTGCTGATTACACAGATATTTATGTAAAAGATAAAACAATTGACGGACTTTTCACCAACACACAATTTGCTCTTGCTTGGAACAGAAAAGCAAGTGGTGCTGTGATTAAATGTGATTATCAACTCATTCCACTTGAAAAAGTTAATGCAACGAACTTTTCGCCACTTCGCGAAGATTCGGATCAAATTTGGATTTCGAGTGGAACAAACCTCAAATGGTTGATGGCAGATATAAACAACTTTGTGCCATACACAAACACACTCGGAAAAACTTCGGTTTCTGGTTCTGAAATTTTGAATGAAGCAGGTCTGTATCTCTTCAAACTCAAAGACGAAGCAGGTTGGGAAGCGGAATTTTATATTTTCCTCGATAATTCTGAAACAAAGTTTTTGCAAAAACGTTCAGCGGAAGAGGGTGGAGACTATTTTGAACCAACCGCACTCAACAATGTCGCAAGCGACACAACTGTTGTTTGGGGAACGCACAAAACGATTTCGATTTCAGGAATTACATCATCAAATGTCGAAAGTGAAAGCATCGGAAGACTCAAAAACTTCTTTTCGACATATCTTGGAACGGATTATATTTCATATATGGGATCATCAATAATTTTCAAAAATAAAATTCAAGAATTATTGATGTATACAGATTTGGGCGGAGTTCAAAGACTTGCTGGCACGAGTTATGATGTGCAAGTTCTCAAAGATGGACTTCCAAATGAACAAATCTATAGTTTCTATTCCGTTGATTCTGCAAACCAAAAAATTGCTGTTGGTGCAGCATTCTCTGAATATGACAAAAGCGTTTATTCTGGACACCATACAATAAAAGTTTCAACCGATATGTCAAAATCGATGATGATTACTTCCGACGAACTTTCATTTGACACAGCTGGAAAACTCCAAATTGAAGAACTTCAGCAATATGGCTCTGCTGTTGTGATGCCGACTGATTTGAATGATCCAGTTGACACAAATCCAACAAACCTTGAAGATTATCTCAAACTCAAAAATCTCAAAAATTTCTATTTCACAAACAAAGATGTTATATATTTTGCACTCATCAAAGATATTGACGAAGACATCAAAGTGAAAAGCGTTGTTTGTGATTTCTATGCACTAATTTATAACGCAGAAAGAAAAACAAACGAATATTCTTCAACTTCAACTCCTGTTGAAATCAATCTTGAACTTTGGACTGCATATAACAATTATCTTGCGTCCATTGGAGATAGTTCAATATATTATATTGGGAAAATCAACATTGGCGAAAACGAAATGACACGTGCAGGAAAATATGTTGTTTCAAGAATTTATGACGAAACAGCGGGGGCAAATGCGCTCAGTCAAAAATATGATTACCTCACTCGTGAATTTGTTTTCTTTGTTGACAGAAATCCAGTTCTCACAGGACCAAGCACATATGGCGAAACTCTTGCAAAAGAAGTTGGCGAATACATCAAAATGTATGTTCTTGCGGGGAACCAAAATCAAGTTTTGTTTGATGCATTCTATCGTCAACCACAAGTTGCAAACAAAAACGATTTGAGTTCAATTTCTGACATTCTCAAAACAAACAAACTTCCAGTCAGACTCTATATCCCATTCGCAAAATATGGTTATCAAAATGCTGACGGAGTGTTCACAACTGACTCACTCAATGCAAAAATAATCACATCATATTCTGAAGATGCACTTGTTCAAGTTCTTCATCCAAACATGAATCTCAGAGTGAAAGTCACATTCAAAAACGGGAACACTTTGAGAACAACAGAATACAATTCACTTTCTGCAATCAATGGATATCTTGGAATTTCAGATATAACAGAAAGTCTTGGCAGTGTTGTTGGAGAATATTTTGTTGATATCTATGACGGAATGGGAAATTCTTGGCTCTATAAATTTGTGATTGATGACGATGCTCCAAGCATGGATTTTGTTGCTCTCACAAATGGCGGACAAACAAAATCTGCAATATACGAAGGTGCAAAATATACAAATGCAGATGAACTTCGCGTTGAGTGGTCAGATCCACAAAGCGAATATCTTGCAAAGATTGACAAAGGCGAAACAGTTGATGGAACAGAAAAGAGTGCAATCTCTTACAGCATCAATGGCAAAAAATATGAAGTTTTGCCAAGTGATATAAAAAGCGAAGGCTCAAAATATTATTTTGTCATCAGTTCAAAAGTGGTTGGTGGAGAAACAGTCAAACTCGCCGATGGAGACGAAATTGTTGTTTCGGCTCATTTTGAAGGAAATGCAGCTGATTATCCAAATGGATCATATTATTTTGAAAGAAAAATCACAATTGACTACACAGCACCCGTTGTTAACCTCAACAAAATGGTTGACGGTGTTCTCATCAAGAATTCATCAGATATGGCGCTCACACGTGATGTTGGAGACAAATATAACAAAACCCAAAGAACGGGTGATAGCGCGTACATCAGTTATGCAATCACTTCAGACTTCAGATTTGAATTTTCAAACTTCACAAATGAAACTGCAAATATATATTACAGACGATTTGACAATAAATATTCTCAAGAGGTAAAAGAAGTCAATCTTCCAACCGATCCAAATGCAAACGGATCAAATATGTTTAATGTGAACGATTTCATTTCGCTTCGTAATCCAAATTCATTTCCAAAAACAACTGGGCTTTATGAAATTGTTGAAATCGACTCTGCGGGAAATTACACAGTTTATACAGTTTATTTCTATTCAAGCCCAAAAGAAGTGTTGACAGTTTCTTATGACAGCGGCACAAGCCAAAACGAAACAGAAACATTTGAAGATGTTGACGCAGAGATTGGTGTGTTTAACTCATTCACTCTCAAAAATTTGGATATAAACGGGGACAAATGGTTTAACATTTACGTCAAAAAAGACGGCGAGACAACATCAAGCGTTTTCCGTCATACACCAAACTTGGCTGATGGAGAAGTTTATATTGGTGGATCGAGTCAAAAAACAACACTTCGTGATGCAATTAAATTTGACAACAATTCAAAATATACAATCGACATCACATCTCGTCAAAAACGAGCACTCAAAACTTTGACTGTCAAAATCACAACAATGTCAAGAAGGTTTGATGTTTCGTTTGTTGAAACAGATGGCGGTGCAGAAATTAATATCGCAAAAGACGATATCCTTGAAATCAAAGGAAATCCTGTCGTCGAAGTTGGTACGCTGCAAGGGGCAAGTTATGAGTATGTTCAAGTTGAATACAATCAAACAACACTCGACAATCTCACAAGAATTGCAGTTTCTTATGACACAACAAAACTTTTGAGACTTTCACTTCCAACGAACTTCTCAACAACACAATATTTCTTCTATATACATGGACAAAAACAAGTTGAAGAAGAAGTGACGGGCGATGATTTGATTACAACTGATCCAAATTTTGATTATGTTTCTTCTCATGATGTAACGTTTACATACAACAATCTTCTTTATAATGTTGTTGTTGGATATGGTGCTCAATCTTATGTCAATGAATATGTCGAAAACGTCGACGGAAGCTTGACAACACTCACGCTCAAAGCCGCACCATTCACATATTCAAGGGGTGGAAAATATGTTGGTGAAGACAGAACTTTCACACTTACTATTCGTTCACTAATCAATTCAGCAGGCAGCGAACAAGAGGCTGAAAGAACTATTATAGTTAATATAAATAATATATTACCTCAAGTAAATTTATATAATGACTACGGCGAAGAGCAAAACGTTCTTTTCTCCGGTGGAATCACAAGGCAAGATGTCATTGTTAAGTTTGAAGCAGAAAACATTGAGTATATCGTTACAATCTGCAAAAAAGGTGAAGCTGTTAAAAACGAAATCGCAAGCGGATATAAGGCGAGCGACTATGGCACTTATGAAATCACTTGTTCACTTGCTGACGGAAGAACAGCGTCATACACCAAATATTTCACAATAACTCAAACCGAACTTTCAGTTTATGCTGTTATCACAAAGAACAATGAGGCAGATGAAAACTTTGAGTTTTTGGAACCAGCAAAGAATTATTATGAATTTAACGGGAAAACACTTCCATATTACATAACAAACAAGCCTTATGTTGCAATAAAGACTGATTCGAGCCTGGATATCGTATCATCATTCACAACAATTTATTCGCGTGAAGGAGTTGTCACAAGACTATACACAATTTCAAACACTCATGCTGACAACCAAAACATTTATGTGAATGATCAAATTATCATCACGACTGTTCCAGTCACAGATAAGATTTTGACAAATTTCTACAAGGTTAACTCGACTGGTGCAGATGTCAAAATTCAAGACCTTGTTTCTGACAAGGAAATCATGACAAGCGTCAACAAAGGGACAGGAGCAATTGAAAATGTTCGCGGAAATGAACAAGTGACGTTGCGTTGGGATTCATATTATCTTGAACCAAACAACAAGATTTTGGTGACATACAAATTCGAAGACCAACTTATTTTTGAAAAACGAGAAATTTCTTCAATTGTTCTCTCATCAAGTGGAAAACATACTTTGATTTTTGAAGATATGGCAGGAAATATCAATATATTCACTCAAAATATTCAACAATCAAATAGTTTTGATTTCTATTTCATTCGTTCAGTTGTGTTCAAAATTAATGATCAAAATCCAATTGATTATGCTGTTTATAATGGCGAAACAAAAATTTCAATTCCAGACGAAAGTTTGAAATTCTACGATTCTTCATCAAGTCCACAAATTGTTGTGAAGCGAGCAGGTGAAGTTATTGAGGTTTCTGGCAAAAACAGAGTTTGGACGGTTTCAGAACCTGGTTTCTATGAAGTGTCATTCCTTGCAAAATGGCTCGGTGAATACATTTTGGTTGAACCAGTTCACTTCTCGATCATAAACCCAACAGAATCTCGACTTGCCTATGAGTTTATGGGTGTCGAAAAATATGAGATTACAAGCGTGCTAAAAGGTGACGAGGAAATTATTTCACGCCTTGGCGGAAGTGGCATTCGCTCACTTTCAGCAACTCTTGGAGATGAAAAAACTGGAGAAGGTCGCTACACGGTGACAGTTCGTGCAATTCGTGATGATTCAAACCTTCCAGTTCTTGATTTCACTTTCAAATTTTGGTTGCATCAAGCAAATCCACCAATTGTAGTGTCAGTTGAACAAGGAACAGAAACCAAAGACAAAATTACAGTTCAATTCAATGTTTATAATCTTTATGATGAGGTTGGGGATTGCTATGTTAAAATTGATAATATGGATCCAATCGTTGTTGAAGGTGGAAATCTTGCGGCGATGGATGAACTTCAAAATATCGAAATCACAACTCGCGGAGATTACTTTATTCAAGTCTACACAAAGAGCGGCAATTTGGTTTACTCATATAGAGTTATCAAGAAAGATCCACTCAACACGGTTACAATTGTCCTAATTTGTGTTGGCGCGGCAGTTCTTGTTGCACTTATTATTGTGTTCGTAAAACTCAGAAAGAGAGTAAAAATCAGATAAAAGCAAAAAAAAAATAAGTGTTTGCTATTCACAAACGAAAATTTATTTGATATAATCAAAAAAAAGGAGAGAAGAATGGTGATCGGTTTTTCAAAATTGTTGGGAGGATTTATGGCGGTCCTCGAAAAAATCGCAAGTTGGGTTGGGGCTTTATTTTCCATCATCCCAAAAACTCTTTACCTCCTTATCACATTTGCAATGCAAATTGTTGACATCATTCAACTTCTTTTCCAAAAACTTGCTGGTCTTGATGTTTATTACATAGAGGGAAGTGACAATCCTGAATCTGGCGATTTCTTGTTATATTTTCTCAGGAAAGTACTTTTTGAAAAAGGTACACTAAACACGGTTTTCTGGTCCATGGTGATTTTGGGTTTGTTCCTTTTGGTTTTTGCAACAATTGTTGCAGTTATCAGAACGCAATATAATTACGATGAAAAACCAGTTTCTCCAACAAAAATTGTCGGACAAGCAATCAAATCTTTGTTTTCGTTTGCAATTGTCCCAATTGTCGCATTCTTCGGAGTGTATCTTGGAAATATTTTCCTTCAAGCACTCAATTCCGCAACAACAGTCCAAACAGAAACCATATCTTTTGATTCAAGTGCAAGAATAAAACTTGAGCCATATACGCTTTCCAATGGCAAAAAAACTTATGCCGGAATTGACTTGTTTGGAAAAAATTTTGGAATAAATAATGAAACTTTCAGTGGAATGGTTTTCCGTGCTGCAACATATCGAGCAAATCGAATCAGAAACAATGCAGATTTTCGTGCGCTATGTGATGGGACAAATGAAACGACAAAAGACGGGAAATATAGTGGCGTTACATTTGGATTGTTTCAAGTGACAGCAAATGATTATGAAACTGCGGCAAAACGTCTTGATGATGCATTTGTGTTTAATTATAGATTGGATCAAAATGCATATGTAAACACCGATGCTAATTCGGAGATGTCGGCTTCTTTGGGTGTGGGTATCCTATTTGGAGACTTTACAATTCCGATGTATTTGGCATCATATAATACTTTTAGTAGATATAATGTTGCATGGGTTTGGTATTATTATGATTTGTGGCAATTTGATTATGTCATGGCTATAATTGCGATTGTCGCTCTAGCAGTCATATATCTAAACATCACTTCGGCAATGATGAAAAGAGCAATAGAACTAACTATGCTCATGATCGTATCTCCTGCGGTTGTTGCCGTCACACCTCTTGATGGTGGTGGAATGCAAAAGAGATGGAGAGAAAATTTCATCAAAAAGACACTTTCAGCCTATGGTGCTGTTGTTGGTGTGAACTTGTTGTATTTGATTTTGCCAGTAATTCGAAATATAAACTTCTTCAATATCCCAATTGTTGACACGATTGTTCAACTTCTCTTCACAATTGTTGGGCTCACTTGCATCAAAGACTTTATGAAAATGATGTCAGAACTTGCAGGAGGGGAAGACGCTCAATCAATCGGTGCTGATGTAAACAAAAAGATGGCTGACACCGCCATGAAAGTAGGTTCTGTTGCGGCCAGTGTTGCAATGCCTGCAGCGGGTGCTTTGAAAGGCATGATGACAAAATCTCTTGGTGGACTGGCTGGAAAAGGACTTGGTGCAGCTGGAAAAGGAATTGGCAGAGCCAGTGCAATGAATCAAGCAAAAAGAGAACAAACAAAAGAATGGGAATCTGCCGGATATAGCAAAGATGAAATAAAAGAAATGAGAAAAAGGGGAAGTGTCCATAGAACATCTCTTAAAGTCGACCAAAAGGCAAGAGCAGATCAAATTCAGGAGCAACGAAAATACAGCAGATTTACAAAAGACCTTGAACAAAGAGAGAAAAATAAATATATAAGAGACCAGATCGCAAACGATACGAAAAATGGAATTAGACGTTCAAGCGATGAATATGAAAGAGAGGCAGATGTATATATTGCCTCAGATGCGGGGAAAGCGGCAATTGAAAAACGTCAAAAACACAGAAATAATTTAAATAAAGTTGGCGGTGCAGGGTCAAGTGCTCTCAGATTCATGGGAACAATGGCTGGGCAAGTTGTTGACGGAACTTATGGTGATAAGCTGTATGATGGATTTAAAACCATGAAAAATGCGTCTGAAGGAAAGGCAACAAGTGCTTTTGGTGGTGCTGCGGCAAAAGAAGCAAAAGAGCGAGGCGAGAAAGAGTCTGCGAAATTGCAACAACAACAAGAGAATGACCGTCAAAGTGCAATGCTTTCTGCTCAAGAAAAAACCAATGAACTTTTGAATCAGGTTATCAGAAGATTATGATAAAAGTTTATTAAAAAAGTGACCGTTTGGTCACTTTTTTTGTTGGTCTGTTTCGGACATTCTTTATCAAAAAGACAAATAGATATTATGAGTTTTTGCTTTTTTTATACAATCGAGTGTGACAATTTCACCTTTTTTCACAACAATTTCATTGTTTTTGCCAAAGATGGTTTGAGTTGCGATCTTTCCCATTGCTGAAATTGAATCAAAAGCGCATATTTTTTTGGGGGTTTTGATTTCATCTTTTTTGGGGTTTGAAATTTCCATAATTCGAACAGACATATTTGAAATTTGAGGTTGCTTTGTTGGCGCAAAGCGGCAAAGTCTTGGCTTTTTGTCTTCTTCGCAAAAAAAGCAAAAATCAACTCCGACATTAAAAAGTTTATCGATTGAAAGAGTTATGTTGTCAAAAATAATTTCCTTTGTTTCAAAGTTTTCATCAATTTCAACATCTCTAACTTTGCCAATGAACTTGCCGTCAAGAAAATATGCAGCCTTATTAATCAGTGAATGAGGCTCTTCATAGTTTTTTGTTGAGATTGAAGTTTCGTTTTTTACAAACAAAACATCATCATCTTGTCCAATAATTTGTTTTGCTCCCAAAAAATATTCATAATCATCGTCGTCGTTAACAACAACAAATCCTGAAACTTTTTTATATTTTTCAGAAAAAGTTGCGTTGAGAATATAACCCAAATGTTTTCCTTCATAAACTGAGCATACACACGCACCCAAAATATTAGACAATCTCATAAAATCCTCCTAACATATTTTATTGCGGACAAGCACATATAGAACATAATGTTCTTTTTTGGCGTCAAAAAAGAACGAAAAAACCTTTGGGGTGACGCAGACCCCAAACCCCGGCGCCTTTGGCGGAGCGGGGCAAGGGGTCAACCCACCGCGGTCATAAAAAGAGGATTTTGTCAAATTCGGGACAAATCCTTTTTCTTTTTATGATCTTGTTCGTGTCATTTCGCCATCGAGGCATAAGCCGACATCCGGGAAGCGTAGCGAACCGTCCTCCGACTTCAACGCCTCGACCATTGGGGAGAAATCTTGTTAAACTTGGCAAATAAGAAGAGTTAAGGCAAAATCTGCCATAACTCTTGAATTAAAACCATATTGATATGCATAATCGACATCTCGCTCTATGTCATTCCGCGGCGGAGCTTAGCGGAGCGAGGAATCCAGAACCGTGCAGTAAAAAGCACTGCACTCATAAAGCCCTATTGCTTGCATAAACACGAAACAATTATCAAATTTTCATGAGCGAAATTTTGCGGGCATATATTAACTTTAATTGTGAAATTATTTTTGTTATGTTAAAATAATAATTAAGGAGATGACATGAATATATTCAAGAAGATAAAAAAGTTGTTTTCAAATGAGGTTTCTCTTGACGGAGAGCCTGTTGAACTGATTACTCCATATCAACTCAAAAATGACAAATTCAAAATTGGTGCAAAATTGATTGTTCCAAAAGATATGGTTCTGGTCGTCACATTGAGAAACAAGGTTATGGAAATAATAAATGAGGGCGAATATCAAATTTCTTCTGCACTCATGCCAAATGTTGCAAACAAACTCAGGCTCGACAAAGTTGATAAATATGGAAAACAAAAAGATAGCTTTTCGGCTGGGGCTTACTTTGTGAAAACAAATCAAAGCTTTGATGTCAATATTTCCAACTATCGAAGGCTTAAATTCACCCAAGGATACAAATCATATTTTGCAGTCAAATTTCATGGAAAAGTGACTTGCAAGATTGCAAACCTCAACAAGTTTTTTGGAATCTTGCTTAAAAACTATCCAAGAATTAAATCAGATTCAGCTGAATTTTTGATTGAAACCATATTGAATGAAAATCTCACGGACAAACTTGACCGTGCAACATATGCAAAACAGGATTATCAAGACAAAACCACACCACTTTTGAATTTTGTTGACGACAAAATCAAGGATTGGACTTCTTCCGTTGGTGTGACAACTGAAAATGTTGAGATTGAATTTGAAGTGAAAGAAAAACTTCCAAAAGAGAAAAAAGAAAAGTTTAAAAAGACAAAAGAAGAAAAACAAGTTGAAAAACAGCTTGGGTCAGAAGTGCTCGAAAAAATTGAAGTAAATAACACTGAAACTGAGGGAGAGGTTGCGATGTATGACGATGAGCAGCCAAAAAAGAAGAGTAAAAGCAAAAAATATGTTGACTTGTCACTCGACAACCTCTATGATGATAGTGAATCAAAAATTTGTCCAAATTGTGGCGAGAAAAACCGCAAAGATGCGTTGACTTGCTTCAAATGCGGAACAAAAATAGGAGAAGAATAATGAAAAAGAAAAAAATGGTTTTCACAAAAGATAGCACAATCGGAGATGTTGTTGAATACAACGAAGATTTGGCAGATATTCTCATGGGATTTGGAATGCACTGCTTTGGTTGCCCAATGAGTCAAATGGAAACATTGGAAGAAGCAGCACAAGCCCATGACATTGACCTTGAACTTATGCTTGAAAAACTCAACGAAAACGCATAATTGATATTCTTTTTTGGAGTCGAAAAAGAATCAAAAAACCTTTGGGGCGGAGCAAGCCCCAAACCCTGGCGCCCTTGGCGGAGCAGGGCATGAGGTCAACAAAAAACAAAACGCAAAAGGATTTTGTCAATTTTGAGGACAAAATCTTTTTCTTTTGCGTTTTTGATTTTTGTGTTGCATGAAACAAAAAATTTGTCAAGAGTAAAATGAATTTGAGTGTGTTCGCACTCAAACTCTTGACAAATCTTCCGTTCCATTCGGTTTTGCTAATAACAAGAGTTAAGGCAAAGAATGCTTAACTCTTGGCTTATTTGTTGTTGCTTTATAACATTATTCAACAATTCTTTTAAAACGGATGCAAGCGTGAAATGAATTTGAGAACGATGTTTTTAAAAACTTGTTGTTTTATAAAATTTAATTGTTTATTATTTACTTATATATTATTATATTAAATATGGAAAAAGTGGAGTTTGAAAACAAAAAACAATGTTCTTTGAAGAGTGCACTCATGCAGGAAGTTTCAGGCATGACAAATTCTCTCGTTCTATATATGTTGAAACGCAAAGATGTTTTGGTTGACGGAATTAGGCAAAACAAAGATATCGAACTTTTGGGCGGGGAGCAAATCCATTGTTATTTTGATTCAAAACAACTAAAAAATAAATATGAAATTGTGTTTGAAGACGAAAATATTTTGATTGTGAACAAGGCGAGTGGCATTGAAGTCTGTGACGGAGAAGAGAATGTTGAAAAGAAGTTGAATGCAAGTGGAGTGAAGTGCTGGGCGGTTCATCGCATTGACAGAAACACCGAAGGACTTGTTTTGTTTGCAAAAAATCAAACATCAAAAGACATTCTTGAAAAAGCAATAAAAGATAAGTCACAAATCAAAAAAACTTATGTTTGTGAAGTGGTTGGAAGTCCAAAATTTGAACACATTGTTGATGAAAAGTATTTGGTTAAAGATGCAAAGAAATCAGTTGTCAAAATTTATCCCAAAGAGGTTGCGGGTGCTTATCGAATTGTGACTGAATTTGAAGTTTTGAATAGACTTGAAAACTCAACCATTTTGAAGGCTACTTTGTTCACTGGAAGAACGCATCAAATCAGAGCGCATCTGAGTTTTTTGGGTTGTCCGATTGTGGGGGATGGCAAATATGGCGACTATGAAGCGAACCGGAAGTTGCGTGCGAAAACTCAACATTTAACAGCAGTGCGAATTGATTTTTGTTTGAAAGATGAGAATTTGTCCTATCTTAATGACAAACACTTTGAAACGAAGCCAACTTGGCTTTGTTAACACAAATTTGGATTTTTTCATATATAGTACCACAGGAGTTTTTTGTGGTTATCGGTTTTGAAGATGATTTTGGGAGCTATCCCAAACTAAAAAAACAAAATGCAAATTCCTACTACTTGGGACTTGTTCAAAACTTGTATGCTGGAAGTGAAGGGGAACTTGCTTGTTTTCTTCAAGCGACATATCAATTTCAAGTGCTTGAAGACTATGACCAAGAAATTGTTGACACTCTCAAAAAGATTGCCGAGCAAGACCAAAAACATCTGTCGATTCTTTCGCATATAATTCTCATGCTTGGCGGAAATCCAAAGTTTTTGAATGCGCAAAATAAATGGTTTTCAACTCGTGAAATCGACTATGTTCAAGGCATAAAACAAATTATCTCCTTTGACATCGAACTCAAAGAAAAGGTTGTTCTCGACTACAAATCAACAATACAAAAGATTTCATCGTCAGAAATCAAGTCTGTTCTTTCGAGAATATTGGCCGATGAAAACAATCATTTGCAAGCGTTAAGAAATATTTATGCAAATTTATAAATATTCATAAGCACTCATGTGATAAATCTGAAAGGCACAATGCTGTCAAAATGTCTAGTCTGATATCATATACTATGTTAAAAGATAAAGTTTAAAAAATTTTAAACTATTTTTTCATTTTATGTTGACATATTTTGACAATGTATATATAATCACAATGAGGAATAAATATAAATGAATTTTAAAAAATATAACTTCATTTTTGTTTTCATGGTCGCACTGGTGATTGCAATACCAATCGTCAGCGTTTCAACACGCTCAAAAACACCTTCTGCCGACATAAACGATGAACTTCCTCCAGTGATTGAAGTTGACACAGATGACAAAAAACCTTCAAAACAAAATTCATACAAATTTAACAATGCTTGGCAAGCATATAATCATATTCTTTCATCAACATTTGCATCATCTTACAAGATGAAGACAGTTCAAAATTTGGTTGCTTCAGCAAACGTTGGTGTAAAACTTGATTTCAATCAAAAAGTTATGCTTGATACATATGTAACAAAGGACGGAAAAATCCTTGAAGAAACATATTCAAGTGGAACAAAAGAATTTTTTAATGTTGCTTATTTTGACGGCAAAGATGTTTACTCGCAAAAGGTTGATGGCTCATTTGCTGTTGGTCAAAAACCAAATGTCACACCAAACAAGGCCACAAAAGCTGAGTATATAAGTTCAGAAGGCGTGATGCCTGCATTCACATTTAACCTTAACAAAAATAATTCTTCTGCATCTTTCTTCACAAAAACTGGAACAAAGTATGCTTTTAAATTGACAGTGACAGACAGCAGCGTTTGGCAAGATTATCTCAAAAAAGTCAACATCATGTCAGGAAGCGAAAGATATCCAAACATGAACGCTTTGAGCATTGATTTTGAAGTTTCAGCAAAAACAGGAAATCTTCTCAAAATGACACTCACAGAAGAGTATGAAGTCAAATATATGGGGATTGAAGTCACATGTCGTTCAACCAGCGTAAAACAATTTTATGAGGTCGGACAAAACATGGAACTCCCAAGTTTGAGCTATATGGGTTTGTAATATTCCGAGATTAATCTCTTTTTTGACACGGCAACAGCCGTGTCTTTTTCTTGTTAAAAAATGCTTGCTTTTGCAAGAGTTGTGTGGTATACTCGCAAAGACAGTCGAAATGGAGAAATCCATTGTCCTTGCTCAAAATTTGAGCCGTAAGTCCACAAGGAGGTTATTATGAATAAGTATGAATTGTTGTTTATCATTTCAGCAACAACACCAGATGACCAAAAAGAAGCCATTGTTTCAAAAGTTACTTCTTTTATTGAGAAAAATGCTGGAACAGTTGACGCAGTTGATAAATGGGGAATGAGAAAATTCGCATATCCAATCAACTTCAAAAATGAAGGATATTATGTTCTCGTTAATTTCACAATCGAACCAAGCAAAATTGCTGAACTTGATAACATGATGTATGTTAACGAAAATATCGTTCGTCAAATGTTTGTTAAGAAAGAAAATTAAGGAGAAATTTTATGAACAAAGTATATCTCATTGGAAATCTCACAAAAGACCCAGAACTCAGTCAAACAAATAGTGGAATCTCAGTTTGCAGATTCACTCTTGCAGTATCTCGTCGTTTTCAAAACGCTGATGGCGAAAGAGAAACTGATTTCCTCAACATTGTTGTTTGGCGCGGACAAGCAGACAATTGCCACAAATTCCTCAAAAAAGGAAGCAAATGTGCTGTTTCTGGTTCAATCCAATCAAGATCATATGATGCCCAAGATGGCACAAAACGTTATGTGACAGAAATCGTTGCAGACGAAGTTGAATTCATTTCAACAAACAGAAACACAGATTCATCAGAAGGCAGAAAGAAAGCTGACGAAGTTAGCGAACTTGAACCAATCGATGATGACTCTCTTCCATTTTAATTAAAAGGAGAAAATCATGGAAAACGCACAAAAAGTTGAAAATGCAGCTCCAGCAAAGAAATATAGAAAACCTGCGAAGAAAAAAGTTTGTGTATTTTGTCAAGACAAATCAATTGTTATTGATTACAAAGACACAGCAAGACTTCGTAAATTCATGACAGAAAAAGGAAAAATTCTTCCACGCCGTCAAACAGGTGTTTGCTCAACTCACCAACGTGAACTTGCTCTCGCAATCAAACGTGCAAGAGTTATGGCACTTCTTCCTTTCCAAGCTGACTAATAATTTTAATATCATAAAAACCGCATTAATTGCGGTTTTTTTTAAAAAACTATTTGATTAAACATATGAATATGATATAATCTCACTATATTTGAGAGGGAGAAATAATGATTGACATAACAAACATAACACCATCAAACTTTATCGAAGAAGAAATATTGGAAGACATCAAAGCGGGCAGAACAAAAGAAGTTATCACTCGTTGCCCACCTGAACCAAGCGGTTATTGGCATATTGGTCATTGCAAAGCATGGATGATTGACTTTGAAACTGCTTTGAAGTTTGGCGGATACACATATCTCAGAATGGACGACACAAACCCAAGCCGTGAACAGGGGGAATTTGCCGACAGTTATCTCCATGACCTAAAATGGCTTGGTTACACTCCAAAGGCAATGATTTATGCAAGTGAAGCATATTTTGAAGATATCTATAAAATTGCTGAACAAATGATTATGGACGGCTTTGCCTATGTAGATGAGTTGTCGCAAGAAGAACAACAAAAGCAAAAAGGAACATTGACTGAACCAGGTGTCAATAGTCCATATAGAAATAGACCCGCAGAAGAAAGCCTTAAACTATTTCGTGAAATGAGAGCAGATAAATATGCCGACGGAACGCTTACATTGAGAGCAAAAATTGATATGAGTCACCCAAACATTTTGATGCGTGACCCAATCATGTATAAAATCTCTCATGAACCTCACTACAGAACTGGTAACAAGTGGTGTATCTATCCAATATATGATTTTGCACACCCAATGGAAGATGCGTTGGAAGGTGTCACATACAGCCTTTGCGACACGACATTCAGAGTTCATCGCGAACTTTATGAATGGTTTATTGAACATGGATGGAAAAAACCATATGCGCCAAAACAAAGAGAATTTTCAACACTAAATTTGGAAAACGTTTTGCTTGGAAAACGCTATCTGAAAAGACTTGTTGAGGAAACTGATCTTCTTTTGGGTTGGGATGATCCAAGATTGATGACTATTGTTGGAATGCAAAGACGCGGCTATACAGCTGATGGAGTTAAAAACTTTATCAAAAGTTGTGGCGTTGTTGCTTCAACAAGCACAATTCCATTTTCAGCATTGCAATTTCACATTCGTGAAGATTTGAATAAAATTGCAACTCGCGCAATGGTTGTTCTTGATCCACTCAAAGTTGTCATCACAAACTACGAAAAAGAATCAGAAGTGGTTTATATGGATAACAATCCAAATGTCGAAAATGCAGGCAAACACGAAATGTTTTTCTCAAAAGAGATATACATTGACAGTGACGATTTCAGTCTTAATCCACCACCAAAATATAATAGACTTGTTGAGGGTGGGTTGGTTCGCCTCAAAGGTGCATATGTGATTAGATGCAACAAAGTTATCTTTGATGAAAATGGAAACATTGACCACCTTGAATGTGAATATTTGCCAAACACAAAAAGCGGCGAAGACACGAGCGGCATAAAAGTTAAAGGCACAATTCATTTTGTTTCAAGCAAAAACTATTTCCCAATAACAATAAGAAACTTCAAAAACTTGACCAAAATGGAATATATTTGGCCTTCAAAAGCACTTGCCGATGGCACACCACTTGAAGAGATCTTGGAAGACAATTCAATGACAGAAAGTGTGGCATATGCAGAAAACTTTTTGAAAACTGCTGAAGTCGGTGACAAATTCCAGTTTATGAGAAAAGGTTATTATTGCCTTGACAAAGACACAAACAAAAATGAGGGTAAATATATATTCAATAACACAATTTCCCTCAAAGATGGCTTCAAAGCATAATTGATGTTTTTTTGGAGTCAAAAAAGAACGAAAAAACTTTGGGGTGACGCAAACCCCAAACCCCGGCTCCCTTGGCGGAGCGGGGCAAGGGGTCAACTCGGACTACGAATAAAAAGAGGTTTTGCAAACTGGACAAAACCTTTTTCTTTTTATTTTGTCCTCGCGGTTTTTTATTCCAGCCTTATAATCGCTGGTCAACCTCTCGGTTTATGTCATTTCGACGCGGAGCTTAGCGTGGCGAGAAATCCAAAACTGTGCAGCATAAAAATCTATCACTCATAAAACCTTTTTATTAAAGTTCATATTTGAAATTTTTCAATAATGTTGTTTATTCGACAAAAACACACAGAAAAGACCTAACAAAAAATGTGCATATTTGATAACATTGTTTTGAGGTTGAAATGAAAAAACAAAGTGTTTCAGTTGAAAATAATATTGATGAAATTAATAATTTTAAGCCGAAAAATGCTCAAAAAACCAAATTTTTTATATTTTTTCGCTATTTTTTGATATTTTTTGCGTTTTACATACTAAATCGAGCGGGGATTAATGGAGAAGTTTTTCCGTTTGCATTTTCGTTTTTATATGCGATGTGTTGGTGTAGTTTTAATCCTTTGATTTTGGGATCGAGTTTTATTGTTGCATCATATCTTGCATCGTTTTCGCTTATCACACTTTTGTGTGCTGGAGTGACAAGTGTATTTATGATTATTTGCTACTATTTGCATCTAAAGTTCAAAAAACCAATCAAGTCATGGCTTATGGCAATTTATGCGTTGATTTCACAAACATGTTATCTTTACTTTGCAATGTCTCAAAGTGGAATGTTTTTGTTTCCAATAATTTCTGTTGTCCTTGGAATTCTGTTTTTCTTTGCCACTATAAAATTTTTTGAGGCAATTATTATTCGTGGATTTGCAAGCAAATTGACATCAACTGAAATCATATGTGGTGGAGTTGTTCTGTTGGCGTTGTCGTGTGGCATGGCAACTCTCAATATTTATGGTTTTGAACTTATCAAACTTTTTGCTGCCGTTGCAATTTTGCTCGTATGTTTTTGTTTTGATAATTTGACAACTTTGGTTGTGTCGGCAGTTATGGGAGCGGGTGCAATGCTTGCAGCAAATCAGTCAACATATGCTTGTGTTTTTGTTATATGGGCGCTGGTTGTTTGTGTGTTTAAATTCAAAAACAGATTTTTCCCAGTTGTCGGACTTCTTGCCATTGAGGCGGCACTTGGTTTTTATTTTGGAATATATGGTCAGTATACGTGGATTAATGGGCTCCCTGTTCTTCTTGGTGTGTTGATTTTCCTTGTTGTTCCAAACTCTGTCATTTCTGAACTCTCTGGATTCTTTTCAACTTCTGCAGATAGGCTTGCGATGCGAAATATTGTCAACCGCAACCGTGAGCATTTATCGCGAAGGCTTGGAGAGCTGGGAGATGTTTTTTCAGAGATGAACAAAGTTTTTTGTTCAATGATTAAGGGAGGGCTTTCAAAAGAAGACGCTCAGGCATATCTTGTGCAAGAAGTCAAAGAACATTCTTGTGAGGGCTGTCCTGAAATAAACACTTGTCACCGTGCAAAAGCGGAAGAAACAAGCAAGCTTTTTGACGATTTTGTCACGATTGCATATGAGCGAGGGAGAGTTGGTGTTTTGGATATCCCGCCAAATCTTCTTGCAAGATGCCCAAAAACATCGCAAATTATTGCAAACACAAACGAACTTTGCGAACAATACAAAAAATATGCACAAGTTATGACCAATATTGATGCAAGCAAGGTTTTGGTTGCGGAGCAACTTGGAGGCATATCAAAAATCATGAAATCGCTTTCAAAGGAAGTGTCGAACAATATTTCTTTTGATGCAGGACGAGAAAATAAAATTGCTGATGAACTTTCAATAAACAACATAATCACATCTGATGTTGTGATTTACGAACAAAACTATGACATTGTTTCAGCAACAGTTATTGTGCGAGAAGATTGCTTGAATATTGAAAAAATTGAGAAGATTGTCGGCAAAGTTTGTGGCTGCAAAATGAAAGTATCTGGTTCAATGCAAGCACCAAAAACAGGCTGGATTGTGATATCTCTTGCCACTGCACCAAAATATGATGTTGTTTTTGGAAACGCAACACAAACAAAGACTGGAAGTGAAATCAGTGGGGATTCATTCTCGGTTATTAGAATTGAAAATGACAAATTTATGCTCGCTCTTTGTGATGGCATGGGGAGTGGTGTAAAAGCGGAGCGTGCGAGCAATCTTGCAATGGGGCTTGTTGAAAATTTTTATAAAGCCGGCTTTGACAGTGATACGATTCTTTCATGCGTGAACAAACTTCTATCAATTGGCAGCGATGAAATATTTTCCGCTCTTGATATGTGCGTTGTGAATCTTCGTGATGGCACTGCGGACCTCATCAAGCTTGGAGCACCTTGCGGTTTTATCAAACGCGATGGCAAAATGGATATTGTTGAAGGGAGTGCTTTGCCGATTGGGATTGTGGGCGACATTCAACCTTATAATAAAAAAGTTGTTCTGGCAAAAGACGATTTTATTGTTCTTTGCACGGACGGGGTTAGTGACTCATTCATGTCTGAAAAAGACCTTTCTGCATTCATTTTTGAAAACTCTTCACTAAATCCTCAGGAATTAGCGGATGCAATCATCAAGAAAGCAGTTGAAAACTGCAAAGGTGTGGCGCTTGACGACATGTCTGTTTTGGTTGCACGAATATTTAGGAATTAGCCAAAAATCTCTCATATTGACATAAAGGCTCCGCGTATGCTATAATAATTTTGAAGTTGGAGGGTGAGAAGAATGTTTATTGAAAAACTTTCAAAAAAAGAACTGGTGGATTTCATTAAAAAAATTGGGTATGAACCAAAACAAGAAATGCCAGATATAAAATTAAACAAAGACGGAGACGCGCTTGTTTTAATTTCGTGCGAACCCACAAAATTGCAAAAAGATTTATATCAACAAGTTTTGAATTATTCAGGCATAGGTTATTTTTGCGACAACACTCCTTATTATATGGGCACAACACTTGCATTGACAGATTTTGATTGCTATGACATTTTACACATGGAAAAAGAATATCATGATGACTGGCAACAATTCATGTATAAAAAATTTGGCGACAAATATGTCAAAGCACTCGATGCTGCGATTGAAAAACAAAGGCATCGTAAACAAAACGAAGGACAAGAAAAATAACTTAATAACAAAAATATGTGCAAGTGCACATATTTTTTTTAACAATAGTATTGAAAACATTTTTTTCAAATATCCAAAAAAGTTGCAAAGCGTTTGTGTTCGTGATATAATGGCAAAGTTTAGGCAGAGGTGTCAGAGCGGTCTAATGTGCTCGCTTGGAAAGCGGGTGTGGTGAAAGCCACCTCGGGTTCGAATCCCGACTTCTGCGCCACGACTGCGAAGTGAGGGATCCATATGTGTTAGCATATGTTCCCGACTTCTGCGCCATAAAATTTCAACTATGTAGTTGAAATTTTTTTTACTTGAAATTGGATTCACAAACTTCGTTTGTTGTCTACGACTGAACCTGAGGGCCTCGGCTGATTGTGGGATTAAATATATTATTTTTGTTTTGATGCTTCGGCATATATCTTTTGTGCAACTTCAACATCGGCTGGAGCCCAGTCGAGTGTTAAAAGTTCTTCGGGCTTTAACCATTTGATGCCTTTGTGAACATACATATGCATTTCGTGGCTTATTAACTTGCAACGATAGAGTTTCATTGATAAATGAAAATCGGGATAATCATATTCAACTTGATGAAAGAAGTCGCCAATTTGAACTTTGATTCCAAGTTCTTCCATGAGTTCACGAGAAAGTGTTTGATGCGGTGTTTCGCCGATTTCAACTTTTCCGCCGGGGAATTCCCACTTGAATGACACATAGTCATATTTGCCTTGATCGCGCAAAGTGCAAAGAATTTCACCTTTTTGGTTTTCAATGACACCTGCAACGGTTGTAATGATTTTCTTTTGTTCCATAATAACTCCTTTTTTCTGATGTAAACAGTCTAACATATAAATTTTGATTTGTAAATAGTTATTTTGAGTTTTTTATAGATATTTTTTGTTTTAATAAAATAATTTAAGTTTTCTTTTAATTTGATTGAAAAATTATACTGCATATGATACAATAAAAATATGGAAGTTGAGCAAGAAATTATTGAATTGAAAAAACGAATTGAAAAACTCGAAAGCATTGTTTTGGGCAAAGTGCAATGTGAAGAAAAGCCGGCGCGAGACAAAACAAGGTTTTTGTTTGACAACAAAGTTCTTGCAAAAAACAGGCTTGTTCTTGCGGTTATAAAACAATATGTTAAGGAGAATAATCCTGACTTTGAAAAGTTGCAGCAAGTGTTTGACAAGTCATTGCAAGGGTCGTTGAATGTTGTCGAAACCGTGGAGAATGCGAGCAGAATCAAAGATGCAACAAAGCGCTACTTCATGAAAGATGAAATTGAGCTTAAAGACGGCAAGAAAGTTGTTATATGCACTCAATGGGGCATTTTCAACATTGTGAAGTTTGAAAAAATTGCCGAAAGTTTGGGTTATACGATTCAAAGGATTTGAGATGTTTGCAAAAACATCTTTTTTTTATTTCATATTTCTTGACAGTTGAGTGAATGCTCAACTATAATAAAAACAGTTGAGTGATTATTCAACTATAAAGGAGTAAAATATGTCAAAAAACGAGTATTGTTGTGATTGTGACATGGTGCATAGTGACATGGTTGAACACGTCAGGGGAGAGATGCTGAAAGATGCGCAGTTTTGTCTTATAAGCAACTATTTTAAAACGCTTGCGGACCCAACCAGAATCAGAATTGTGTGGGCGCTTTTTAATCATGAAATGTGCGTGTGTGACCTTGCGAATTTGCTTTCAATGACGAAATCTGCAATTTCTCACCAACTCAGAGAACTCAGAATAAATAATATTGTTAAATCAAGGCGTGATGGAAAAACAATATATTATTCTCTCTATGACGAGCATGTGTCAAAGTTTGTCAAAATCACATTTGAACATATTATGGAGTGATATGGAAAAGAAACAAATTTTTATTTTAACAAGAATTATTGTTGCCGCTGTTTTGCTTGGTGTGTCGTTTTTCAACATTGGAAATGTTGCAACCATTGTATTGTGTGCTGTGGCATACGCACTTGTGGGCTATGATGTTTTGTGGCAAGCGGCAAAAAACATTATTCACGGAAAGGTTTTTGACGAACACTTTTTGATGAGTGTTGCAACCATTGGCGCACTTGCGCTTCAAGATTTTCGTGAGGCAGTTGCTGTTATGTTGTTTTATCAAGTTGGCGAGTTTTTGCAGGATTTGGCTGTGGACAAAAGCACGGAGTCAATATCAAAACTTCTTGACTTGAGACCAGATTATTGCAATGTTGAAAAAGACGGCGAAATAATCAAAGTCGACCCAAAAACTTTGGGTGTGGGCGATGAATTTATTGTTTTTGCTGGTGAGAGAATTGCGATTGATGGCGTTGTTGTTGAAGGCTCGTCAAGCCTGAATACAAGTGCTCTCACGGGCGAAAGCGTTCCAGTTGACGTGAATGTTGATTCCTCTGTTTTTTCTGGTTCAATGAATATCAACGGCACTTTGAAAATTAGGGCGACAAAATTATATGAAAATTCAACCGCATCGCAGATTTTGGAAGCAGTGGAGAATGCTCAGGAAAACAAGGCAAAATCCGAAAAGTTTATAACAAAGTTTGCTCGCGTTTATACGCCCGTTGTTGTTGGGCTTGCGGGTATGCTTGCGGTAATTCCGTCTTGCATCACGGGGAATTGGGGCGAATGGATTCATAGAGCGCTTTTGTTTTTGGTGGTTTCCTGCCCTTGTGCGCTTGTTGTGTCAATCCCACTTTCGTTCTTTGCCGGAATTGGTGGAGCGTCAAAGCAGGGTATTTTGATTAAAGGGGCGACAGGAATTGAAAATTTGGCAGAAGTCAAAACTGTTGCTTTTGACAAAACTGGAACATTGACAAAAGGCGATTTTGAAGTTTCCGTTGTGCATCCAAATAAAATTAGTGAAGAAGAATTGGTTGAAATATGCGCACTTTGCGAACTGGGGTCAAGTCATCCAATTGCTAAAGCGATTGTAAATTTCTATGCGAAGCCGCTTGACGCTTCTCGCGTGACGGTTAGTGAAAATTTTGCAGGATTTGGTGTTCATGCAGTCGTTGACGGCAAAGACGTGTATGTTGGTGGCGACAAAATGCTCGGGCATCTTGGGCTTGAAGCAAACGAATGTAGGCATGAGCATACGACAATTCATGTTGTTATTGACGGGGAGTATTGTGGACACCTTGTTGCAAACGACAAAGTCAAAGAAGAATCGGAACAAGTTGTTCAAGACCTCAAGGGGCTTGGGGTTTCAAAAATACTTATGCTTTCTGGCGACAAAAAAGACGAATGTGAAAGCGTTGCAAAAACATTGGGTATCACTGATTATTCGGCTGAAATGTTGCCAAACGACAAACTCAACAAAATCATTGAAGAGAAAAAGGCGGGCAAGGTTGCATTTGTTGGCGATGGAATAAATGATGCCTTGGTGCTTGGAGAAGCAGATGTTGGGATTGCGATGGGTGCAATGGGGAGCGATGTTGCGATTGGAGAAGCAGACGTTGTTATCATGAACGACAAAACCGACAAAGTTGCCGATGCAATAAAAGTCGCAAAAAAAACCATGCGTCTTGTCAAAGAAAATGTTTGTTTCACTCTCGGCGTCAAAGTTTTGATGCTTGCTCTTGGTGGGTGTGGTATCATTGGAATGTGGGGTGCGGTTTTTGCTGATGTTGGTGTTGCTCTCGTTGCAATTTGCAATGCGCTTCGCGCTCTCATTGTCAAAAAGAATAAAAAAAATAAATAATTAAAATAATTTATTCAAAAATATTTGTATGCCGTATAATCAAAGGCGTGCAGATATTTTTTTATTTATCAAAAAATTAATTAATTTAATTTGTAAAAATATTTTTTCGAATTATTTTTAATTAATTTTAATTATTTTTGAATTAAATTCTGGATGTTCTTTTTCGAGTTGCGAAAAAGAATCAAAAAGCGTTGAGGGTTGCGATTCCCTCCACACCACCCTAAACGCCCCTTGGCGGAGCTGTGGCAAGGGGGGCAACTCGGACTACGAATAAAAAGAGGTTTGCTCAAATTGGGAGCAAACCTTTTCTTTTTTATTCTTGTCCTCGTGGGAGCATAAACACAAAACAGTGTCAAGTGTGAAGTAAATTTGAGAACGCCGTTCTCAAACACTTGACACCCTTTTGTTGTTTATGCGACAAGGCTAGCAAGAAGAGTTAAGGCAAAAAGTGCCATAACTCTTGGCGGATTCATTGGATATGGTGACTAAAAAGTGCCAAACAATCAGCTTTTTAAGATGTCAATTTCTCGGACCACCCTTGGCGAGATATCTCATTAAAACCTTTTAATCGCATAAACGCACAAAGTCAAGTGCAAGTGAATATGAGAACGATGTCATCAAAAATTTGATATTGTTTTGTTGTTTATGCGGTCTGTCAGTTTTTGTTATTAAAGAATGGCAAATGTTGGTCATTCGTTTGACTTGTCGAATTTTATATTATTATAATAATAACAAGATTTATTGCAAACAATACAAAAAAGTCTTGTGCGCAATATAAATGGTGGGGAACTATGAGATATTTTAAAATTGTTTTGGCGTGTTTTGGATTCATATTTGCGGTTGTGGGAATCACAGCTGGCGTTTTGTTCTTGACGGGCAAATTTGATAAAGAAGTAATTCAGCCCGAAAACATTGCGTTTGAAATCACGGAGAAGCTCACGGAAGATGATTTTGAAGTTGTTGTGAACACGACAACAGAAAATGTCACGGAAAAAGATGTCACTTTGTCACTTACCAATCAAACCGAAACAGACGGAATGATTAGTGACGGAGTTATCACAGTTCCAAAAGTTGTCAAACTTGGCAAACCATTTACTGTCAAAGTCAACAAAACCCACTATGCTGGAATGACACAAGAATGGAATGTTGGCGGGACATCAATAATTCGCGCAAAATCAACAAACCCACTCATTCAAGAAGCAACACCTCTCACGGTTGAAGTTGACGTGCCTGTTTACTCACTTGGAGTTGACCTTGTCACAACCACCGGGACAAAGATTGGAACAGTTTCAGCACGAGATTTGAAAAACTATATGAGAACACTTGCCGAGGGCGAGGAAGACAAAAAAGTTGTCGAACTTGCCGTTGGCTCTGTTGTTCGTTTGCAACCTGTGTTCACACCAGCAAAAAGTGCAAAAACAACAAAGGGAGAACAAAGAAAAGTTTTGTTTGAAATCCCAACTGCATGGAAAGGAATACATATTGACTTTGTCGATGGCGAAAACGATTTGGTTGAAGTTCTAAGACAAACCACAGTTGAAGATATCAAAATCAATGCATATTGTTTTAGAACAAGTGCTGACGAATATGAGGCACAAAGCCAAGGGTATTCAGATGAAGAACTTATCACAATCATGAACTCAAGTGGAATAAGCGGTGAAAGTGCTCAAATTTTTGGAACGAATCAAAAAATCACAAGTTTTACAAGCTCGACAAATAACGAACGTATGACTCTTGCAATCAATTCGCCTCTTACTCTTGTTGCAAACGGAACTGGCGAAAACGCGTTCAACTTGGGACTTGGACTTGCATCTGATGCGGGAATTGCAAAACTTGAAGATAAAATTGCAGTTGTCAAACTTTTTGCTTACTGGCAAAATGATTTGGGAGAGTGGGAAGATGCTGGCGACAAACTCATGATTGTTGGACAAACATCTTCAAACAAAGTTAATGGCGTTAAAGCAAAAATAAATAAAAACGATGCAAATCTTTCTTCTTGGAGAGTTATTGCAAGCGAAACTGGGAAATTCAAAATTGTTGCAAATCTTTCGTATGAATATTATTCTTCTTCGTCTTCTGTTCCAACAGTAATCAATTTTGATATTGATTTTGCAAATATTTTGGTTTCAGACCCAATTTCTTCTGACGTTGCATGGAAAAACACACTTCCAGCAATCAAAACATTGGTTGTTCTCGATGGAGAAACAGCAGCAGAAAAATATTATCCAACAATCAACCTCGCAGACTTCGTTGATATCAAAAACCCAAATGCAACATACAAAGTTGTTCGTTTCTTTGCTTATTCAACAGAAGGATTAAACCTTTCAAACATCATCAATTGTTCACTTTATTCTGGAAGTTTCGCAGTTCCAGATAGTTCATATCAATATGAGATTTTTGAAATTCCAAACGGAATTTTGACTGCAAAAGATGTTGGAAGTTTCAGAATTTTCTTCTCAACTGTTGTTTCGGACTATATGGGAAATCCAAAAATTCAATTTGGTGAATACTTGTTCGAAAGTTTTTCAAACACAAACACAATCAATGTTGTGAAGAGTCTTAAACAACTTGATGCAAGCATGGCTGTAAACGAGCAAGAAGATGGAAAAGATTACAACAAAAACACAGATGAAAACACTCGCGACTATATTTTCCATGTTCGTCAACAAGACGAAAAAGTGTTTACACTCAGTTTGTTTGTTAGTGACGTTGAAATTTTTGAAAGAGATTATGCTGATGGCAAAATTTCAATTGATTTCTTGCTTGGTGGTCAAAAATCAAACATTCTTTCTTTGACTGGCGACTACACGATTGATGTTGCCGAAAAACGCATTGATTTCCAAGTTAGTGTTAACTCGCTTCCAAACAATGATCAACCAACTCTTGAATGCAAAATTACATATGACCTTGACCACAGACTTGACAAATTTGTTTCAAACAACGGAAACAAAGTTCAAATCAAAGTCCTCAATGGATTTGCTCAAGAAATCGTATTTGACGCAGTAAAAGATGCATATCCAAGAAATTCAGCCGAAAATCCAATTCAAGTTGAAATCAAATTCAATGCTGGATCAGATAATGTCGCAACAAACATTGAATATGGGATCACGCTCAACGGACAAAATCTCATTCTTGAAGACTTGTCAAAAGTTACAATCAATGACGAAGCCCTCAATAGAAATTACACATTGTCTTCAAGCAAACCAGCAGTAATCGCAATTGAAGATTCGTTGGAGGGAGCAAAACTTTCAATTCTTGGTTCAACAGAAGACGAAGATGTTGTCATCACTGCAACCGCAGCAGATGGATCAGGCCTTTCAACAAGCATTTATTTTAGAGTTTTGGCTTCTCTTCAAATTACACTTACCCCAGATGACACTGAAATCACAATTGATGGCTATCAAGGCAATCAAATCAATTTCCGTTCATATTTTGATGCAAAAGCAGGGGAAATTGATCTCAATAATCTTTTGGAATATAATGTTCCAATTGAAAACGCAAACAAATTCGCATTCGCTGACGACACTTTGAGAATTGTTAGCACACTTGGACGCGACGCAAGTTTGCAACTTTATATCACATCTGATTTTGGCTTCACAAAAATCATTCCAATCAGAATTGTAAGCAATATAACAGCTTCGAGCACATATGCTTTCAACGACCAAGGATTGGATGATGCTGATTTTGTTGCACGCGGAGAAACTCCTCCAACAGAGCGTGGAACAAGAGTTTATGCAGAAAACTCAAGAGAAATTTCGTTTGTTCTCACTCAAGAACAACCAACTTTGACAAATATTTCTGTTTCAGTTGACGATTTTGAGCTTCCAAAAAATGGGGGTGTGCAAAACATTTCTTATAACAATGGAATTTTGACCGTTTGTTTTGATGCAGTAAGTCAAATGACAGAAAAAACAATCGTTTTCAAGAAAAACTTCTCAGAAAACGACGAGTATGCGTTCGTTTATACAATGAAATTCCTTGTTTTCCCAAACATCAAGGCATCACTTGTGTCTAATGTTGGAACAGAAGAAAATCCTGCAAGTTATATCAGTGGCGAAACGGTTGTTTATGACGCAAAAGATAACTCAAATGGACTTATAAAACTTGAAAGAATTTTGGGCTCAAACATAATTTCAGAGCATGCAGCACTCGAGGCAAAAATCAACGGCGAGTGGGTTGCGTTGTCTTCAAATTCAGGCGTTTTCACACTCCCTGCATCTTTCCGCGCAGTTGAAGGCGGTTATGTTGAAATCAGAATTACATACGACGGCTATGTTCTCGCACCAATAAGTCTTTTCTTCAAGCCCTTCTTTGATGAAAGCGTTTTGCTTGACGCAAAAGTTTTGTATGGCGGAAAACTTTATGTTCCATTCATTGCAAGCGGAGATAACTCCATTGCTTTGACTCAAGCAGAGGGTGTCGTCTACACAATCATTAATGCAACCAGCGAACAATATTTGAGAATTAGAGGAAATCAAATTGAAAAACTTGATAGACTCTACACAAAAATTATATCAACAGAAAAACTTCGCATCGAAAACAACAATGGTGTGACAGAACTTCCAATTCTTATTTTGCCAATAAAATATCCATTCGTTGCTTATGCAAGCATTGAAAATGCCGAAAGCGAAGAAACTTATAGGAATGTTGACCTAAAACAAGTCATTGAATCAGATTCGTTCTATGACACGCTTGAGGCGGGTAGTGAAGAAGTTATTGATTTGAAATCAAAAATTCTCGTTGACGGACTTGAGGAAAGAGGTGCGCTAGTAAGCGTTGTAAATGCAGATGGTTCAACAAACAATTATGTAAATTATGACGATCAAAACCTCACAATTACAGCAAATTCTGTTGGAAAAGATCAAATGGTCTATGTCAAAGTTAAATGCGGCGCTGAATTTGAAGAATCGTTTGAGTTTGTTTACAGAATAAAAATCACAGCAAATCAACAAATAAAAGTGTTCTATCCATATGTTGAGTATAACGAAGAATATAATGTTGAAAATGCGTATGAATACTTGTATTTTGGCTCAAAAAATCAAATTTCTTTGGATTTGCTTGAAGAATTTGATGCGAATTTGACTCCAAACAAAAATCTGCTTGAAAAGTTATTTGAAACAACAAATGGCAAGACCTATGCAAGACGTTTTGTTGTTGTTCGTGAAAAAGATGGCGTTCTTATTCCTCTTGAATACAAAGATTTACATTTTGAAATTGCAAGCGTTGGAATTGGAAAAACAGTTATTCCAACAGAACAGGTTTCAAATTATGCGGTAATTAATGAAAAATCAACAACCGATGGTGTTCTTCAAAATGTCAATTTGCTTATTAACCGTGGACAAGCAACAGAAACAATTTATGTCACAATCAGAGCATTCACCACAAGTGGTGCAGAAGCTTTCTATCGTTTGAGGGTTGGCGACAAGCCAGTTTCTTACAAGACATATTACAAAAATCAAAGAATTACATCTGATGATTTCTCTGTTGCATCAAATGGACAAAGTGAAATCAACCTCAACGAGTCAGTGCTTGTCAAAATTGATGAAAACCCAGAACAAGTTGTTTCTCCAAATGCTTATAAATTCTATTTGATTATTCATGAGAAACTTGGAACAGATTATAGTCAATTTATTGAACTAAACAACGGGTTTATCAGAATTTCAACTCTTGTTAATGATGTTGAAACAACCGTTGTTATCTATAACGCAGCAGGCGAGATCTCAAGATTTAACCTTATTCTCAAGTGCACAATTGATCATGAAGTGAAATCAACAACAATTGGCTCCAATGGGGTGTATGATATTGGCAAAAATATTGATTTCTTCAATACTGCTCAATCGACAAACAACTACAGCATGAAAGAAATTTCAACAAGACTGTATGTGAAAAATTATCTCAATGGAGTGACGATTGGCGAAACGAATGCAAACAACTTGTTTGTTAATGTTGGGGGATATTCAATTAAAGATATTTCAAAACAATATAAGCAATATGTGATGCTTGATAACATAAAAGTTTATGCTGAAAATCTTTTTAACACTTGGGGTGGTAAATTCTATCTTGGAGAAGAAGCAAAATATGATGTTTTGACAGACTACGAAGGCAAATACATCAGATTTAACGGCAGTGTTATCAGAATCAGAGATGACAAATATTTTGATATTCCTCTTCAATCCACAACTGACGAGCAAAAAGTTACATATGAAATCAGTTATGACGAAAAAACTCTCGAACCTTTACCTTTTGTTATCATTCCACATCTCAAATTCAGCAGTGGTAATGACACGCGTGACTATGTTCTTTTTAACTCTGTTGTTTACGAAAACGATTTATCGACAACAGAAATTGAACCATATGGCACAACTTTGGAGAATGTTGCATCTTGCACGACATATGTTTATGCCTATGTGAATGGATATGTTCGTTACAAAGTTGACGAAGTTGAAGTTGAAGAAAATGGAACAAAAAGCACCAATCTCAAAGTGTCAATTCTTCGTGTTTCGCATAATAATGTTCAATATACTGCACTTGTTGACGAAAACCACAATGACGACGAATATATTCTTGTTGACGCAGAAAAACATTATTTCACACGCTTCTACACAATTAATTATGATGGAATTGCTGCAAACAAAGATGGAGTCGCAAATGTTCCAAAAATCAGATATATGCTTGTTGAGAATGAAGACTCAATTGATTTGAGCAAAGTGATTTTCTATACACAAGAAGGAAAATCTGAAAACGTGTTGAAACTTGATGACGCAAGTTATGTTGATGGGTTATTCACATTCTTTGTTGACAAGGGCGGCGAAGAACTTGAACCAGTTAATTTTGTTCAAGAATCCGATGCTGAAGGAAATCAAAAAGCGACTTGGAAAATTAAACTTGACAAAGGAATTTTCACTCCAATAACAATCGTAATCAAAGACACAACAGCAAAATATGTTGTTGGACGACTCACAATCATTCCAACAGTTGAAACATTAACTTCAGAATCTAACAACAACATAGCAATACATATTTCAGCGGGTTCTGATGACATTAACTATCAAATTGAGTCACCAGACATTGAAGGAAAGAAATATTTTGATGCGATGGGAAAAGATGGCGATATTGCATTTGACCCAGATATCAAAAAGGTTCACGATGGTTGGACAGAATATGTTTATGTTTTAGGTGAATCAGATTATGAAAATATTTCAATTAATGAAGGCACAGGTTTAATTTCAAAACTCGTTGGTTCACCATGGGGAAAAATTACTGTTGATGCAAAACTTCGTTATCAAAGTTATCAAAATGTTAATAAAGTTAATTTGACAACAACAATTAAATACTCAGATTGGAAAAATGCTTTCTTTGGCGAAAATATATTCAATGATTATAATGATTTGAAAAACGCACTTGACGCACAAAGAGTGTCAATTGATTTGAGTGAAAATATTTATGACGGCAACGCTGTTGGATTTGATGAAAACGGCAATATCACAAATGTTGCATTTGACTCAACAGTCACACTTGTCTTCAAACAAGAATGTGAGAAGTGTACTGACAAAATTACGCTTGGTGAAACACATGACTGCTGGTATGTTGACGTTGACGGCACGGAAAATATCACGAATATCAGTGGTTTCACAGAAGAACAAGTTCAATCGCTTGCAAGTGATGGAAGTTTTGAAGAAATTGATGGAAGCGATGAAGGCAAAAAATATGTTTACACCTTACAAGGCGAACTTCAGAAAAGTGAAGATGGTGTTTGGACGCTCGTTGGCAAAGTGATAAAAACAACCCTACAAAAACATTCTTTCACAGCAAAGTTTGTTTATGAAGAACAAACAAACGGAGATTTGCCGGTTGAACTTCTTGAAGAAGCAAAAGACCCAGATGCTGGCGAAGAACAACCAACCACATATGGAAAAACTGTAAGTGAAACAGAGTTGCAACCAGTTTATGAGAATCTTGGCTTTGCTTCATTTGAAGAATTTAAAAGTGCAATCATTTCACTGTCAACAACGTCTGGAACAGTTGCATTTGTCGAAAATGGAATTGCAATCGCGGGTGCGACAGAACAAACTGTTACATTGTCATACACTTTGAATTTGCCAAGAGCATTGGGAACTCAAACAGGAGAGTTTGAGGTTAAACCTCTTGAAATTAACGACAAAGGATATCTTGCTCTTGCAAAAGCATTATTTGGCGAACAGGCAACAACAATTTTGGGATATGCAAATTGGGATGCACTTCTTGCTGATTGTGATGTTGAATTTGCTGGATTAAGTTCGGATGGACAAGAAGATGGCTCGTTAAAATATTATTTTGGTGGGCAAAAAACAATTAACTTGACTCTTACAACACAAAACGCAAAACACACCGCAACTTTCTACATCGTTAATGAAGAAAATGACAAAAAAACCATTCATGGAGTGGGAAACCTTCAAAAAATCGATGTAACTTTAAACGATTATACGGCAACAAAAGATATCTCTTCAGTTGTTAATGTTGGGAATTCAATTTGGGCTCTTCCAATGTCAACTGCAAAATATTTGAAAGATGGTTTGGAAAATGCAAATATTGACAAAATACTTCAGGATGCAATTGGTGATTACAAAGACAATTTGGTAAACAACAACTTTATGGTACTTTGGAAAAACGATGCAGAAGAAAATATGGCATTAATTGATCAGGGAAACTTCACTTTTGGTGCATCGTCAGAACTTAAAACTGCAACAGAGTTGGTGGAACTTGGGAAAGATTCATTAAACACAATCACACTTTATCATAATAAATATGCTATATTAAACATTCATATTTACCTTGAAGATTATGATGGAGATGCTTCTGGAAGCAATCTAAAAATTTATGAAACAAAGCCACAAACTCAAAACTATATGATTGAAAACAAAGACGAGAATGAAAATGTGGTTTCTTCAATTAGTTTCAATGTTTCTGAAGGGCAACTAACAACAATACTTACAAAAGTTGTTAATCAAAAAGAAGAGGTTACATATATTACTCAAAATGCAAAAATGACCGGCAATAAATATTTGTTTGAAAATGGCCTTTTGGTTGAAGCAGATGGAACAGATATTGTTTTGAAAATGATAAACAATATAAACGATATGAAAATTAAATTCTCGTTTGACGGCATTGAATTTGTTGTTGATTATGAGACTTCTAGAGGTGTTTATACAACTCCTGTGGGAAAAGGAGTTGTTATCAACTACTTTGAGGGACTAAAAGATCTTGTTTTGCAGCCAAAAAATTCAGACATTGAAGAAGGTGAAAAAACATATAAAGCTGAAAAGACTGGTGACAATGAGGACGACTCTGATGTTGTCTACAAAGATAAGATTGAAGGAAATGATTTCAATTTTGAAAATTGGGATTACAACACAAGCTATGAAAACGAAAACGGTCAAACAATGGAAGCAACTGGAAAAACCATTACAATTGTTAATTTGGGTGATAACAAAAAAATCAAAATAACAATTAATGGAATAAGAGATGCCGAAGGAAATTTGATTGAGGGTGGTTATACATTTGTTGTTGACCTCAATGAGCAATCCGCCGTCAACATCATTGGAGGACACGAAGGGGCAACAAGTCCAAGTGATCCAATTGATGGTGGCACGATTGCAAGTGGACAAGAAAAAACCATTAAGATGGGCAACGGCGAAGATGTTTTCAACGTTGAGAAAACTCCAGCCGAGTTGCAAACTGAATATGTTGGAGACAAGGCGAAAGACGAAAGTGTTGATGACCAAGAACTTGTTAATGCTCTTTATGAATTAAAAGCACTTTCATACCTAAAAGGTGTTTTGACATTCAACGATGGCAGCGTTATTTCAAGCAATGTCTTCAGATTCAAGAAAGACGGCGAAATCACAACAGTTTCACTTATTGTTACTGATTCAACGAACGATGTCTCTTATGAATATGTGATATCTCAAAATGAAGATAAATCTTATTCACTCATAGCCTCTGACAATTCGTTGGAAGAACTCGACAAATTTGAGCTGGTTATCAACAAAAACCTTTATGATGTTGTTGGAACAATTGAAGAATATACTGAGGAAACAAAACAAGATCCAACCCAAGAAGGCGAACAGACTGGCGAAGAGACGGGAGAAGGATCAGGCGAAGGAGAAACAGGAGAAGAAAATCCTTCTGTGATAACCAAAAAGCGTCTTAACATCACAGTTACTCCAGTGTTCACATATTCATATAAGATTGAGAGCAATGGTTCCGCAATTGAAATTGTAAGTTTTGATAAGCAAACAGGAGAGTTGGTTGTTAAAGGCAAACATACTTCAGTTGAATCAATTGTTAAGTTCCGTTTTGCAGTTCTTCGTGGAAGAGTAACAGGTGAAAAGGGAGGAATAACTCCAAAAGAAGTTGCTTTTGCTTATTATTCATTATCAGTCAAACCAAGTGTTGACGCAAAAATTACATATCCAACAATTTCGACAAGCACCAAAGATGAAAATGGCCACTTTATCCAAAATAAGCAAACAACTGAATATTTCTATGTGGGAGCGGGTAAGTTTGACGTGACGAAAAAATCCAATTTGTCCGTTGTTGATAGTCCAAGAATGGTTGTCACAAAATATGCCTATGGAACAGCGGCAACAACTGAGAATGGAAAAACGAAAACCTACCCTTGTGTTGCGACATACGAAGGAACGAATTTAATAACCATAATAAAAATTGGCGAAACAAAAGTGTATTTGTCTGCGGAGAGGGAAAAAGGAGAAAATGGGATTTGGACAGCTACCGTTACAAAGGATGAAAAAGAATATAACATTTCAGTTTACATTCCAAATCTTGAAATTTCTTACAGTGCTTCTTCTAGTCAAAACATCATAAAACAAATCACAATTAACAAAACTGGCGAGGAAATTTATGATGATGCTTGCACAACACAAACAGACAGTGTAAGTGGCAAATTCAAATTTGAATTTGGTAAAGATGTAAAGGTTTCCGAAGCGGAAGTTGTTATTAGTGTTCAAGCAACAGTCGATGGTTACACATATACATTTGGACAATATATACTCACTGTTTGCAAAAACCCAGTTATTTCAACCTGTGTTGAAATTGATCCAACGCATCTTGATAAAGATGGGGCTGAAATTTTGCCTATTGACGGCACAGATACACCAATCAAACCATTTGATATTACATCACAAGACTCATATGGATATGTTGGCGGTGTTCCAAGACTTCAATTCGTTTATAACAACTTGATTTTAAATTCTGATTATAATAAATATTTTATGATCAAAGACACCGAAAGTGCCGATATAACAATAAATGGATACGCAATTTATCAAACGGAAGAAAAGTCTGGAGTCGTTAAATTCAAATTTGATGGCCAAGATGTTTCAGGTGATTACAAATATAAAACTGTTTGGGATTATGACATGAATCCAGCCCTTGATAGTCATACAATTGAAGGGAATGAAGATCCGGCTCATCCTGGAGAACTTCTCAATTACTACTATCTTGATGCTGGAAAAACATATAACATTGTTGAAACATTTGGAATCACAAAGCGTTTTGGAGGAAAATTTGGAGATATTGCTTCTGATTCTGTGGACTTTGTGGATGCAGATGTAAATGAAATAAACAAATATAAAAATGTTGAATTCACATCTGACAAACAATCAATAAACATCTTGGGTGCACCAGAAGGTGGAATGAGTTTCAGAATAAAATTCAAACCATATGAAAATGCCGGTGAAATTACTATTGGAATCACAATTTTGCCTTCAATTGAAATCAAGGTTAATTATCAAGTTGAAACGAGATATGAAGATGATCCTGATTCCTATGCTTACGGATTGATTTCAAGCGGAACAACTAAATACGAATTGGTTAAGAACAAGAGAGGTTGTGATTTCTCAATTGAAAGAAATGGGGTTTTGGCTGATGTCACAAAAAATGATTACACGATTGAAATTGTGGCAAGTCAAACAGATGCTTCTCTTGGCGTGAGTGTTGAGCAAAATAATGAAAGTGCAAAATTGTTTATCACAAATCCGCCACAACTCAACGCGAAACGAGTTGTTCTCAAGATTTCAGACAACTATGGATACACTCAATATTTGAGATATGTTGTTGCGGCAACAACACAAGTTGTTATTTCTTCAAGTGACATTGTTTTTGAAACTGGCGGCGAAATTAAGTGGGACAAAAACAATCAGTTCCCAATTTCATTCAAGAAAGAAAACGAAGAAACAATTCAACTATCATCATTCTATGAGGCAATAATCCCTGGTGCAAAAGAGAGCACAGAAGAAATGGAGAATGTTCAAATAACAACTTCAAACATTTCAGACAACTATGGAGATGCAAGTTCACTTCGTGCGACAACTGGAAATGATGGAAAACTATATGGTGTTCAACTTGATTCAGTCATTACTTATACATATAAAGATAGTGATGGCAAAGATGCTAAAAAATTATATATTCCTTTCGCAGGCGAGCCAATATCTTATGATGTCTATAAACTTGCTGAACAAAACGGAATTGTTCTCAAATCTTTTGATAAGTATAAAAAGCAAATCGTCAAGTATGGCACAGAAAGCTGGGACTCAACAAATCCAAACGGCGTTGCAGTGATTGGTGATGCTGGCGTATTCAACCCTCAAATTAAGCCTGCAGCAACAGAAGGAACTCCAGCAGAATACTATCTTGATTATGTGATTGAGTTATATCGTGAAAACAACTCATCAACTCCTGCAGCAACCATTGTGTTTACAATTTTGCAAGTGAGTGCAAGCAAAAACTTGTATTACGCTTCAAGACAAAACCCAGCTGACTGCTATACATTTGAATATGACATATCAATTGATGGAACAGATATAGTTAATGACGATAATAAGATAAGCAACATCGGGAATGCTCAATATGGTTCTGCAACGTCAATCAACACGACACTTAACATCAAAGTTTATAAAGGGGACAATCCAATTGATACAATCAGTGTTGGAATCTTGTTGAGATTTGGAATCTATCCACAAGTGAAACAACAAGTTAGTGGTTTAACAAGCTATGATTATATTGGAATTGATGACAATCTCAACAAGATTGTTGCATCAAAAGACATCAACCTGATAGCGCGAAACAAAGAAGTTGATTTGAGTGAAGTAAACAAAGCAAAGAAATACTACACAATCCTTGGGAATACCACATCAAAATTGGAGACTAACAAAACTGCTGATGTGATGCAAAGTGGAAAATTTGATAAAGAATATGAGTATGATTCAAGCACACGTGTTTTGAGTTTGAAAGCAACGCTCGATAATGAGAACAAGGCAGTAATCAACAATATTCAATATACTTATGATGGAACAAACAAGACTTTGACAATCGGGTATAGAAAAGTTGCATTAACCGACAACAAGTTTGATGACGAAGTTACTGGAATTAGTTATCAAGTGAAAGAAAATACGCTTTATGTTTCCAAAAAGGTTGATAATGCTGGTAAAGTGACAATCAACAACATTCAATACACTGTTGCATCTAATGAAACAGTAAGTTATGAAACGCTTTATGAAAGGATATTTGTTGTTTGGGAATATGACCATGACAATAATAGTGAAACTAGTCCATTGATTTACTGGGCTCAATGGAACTACAAAGTTGTTGATAAGTTCAATCAAGTGACAACTGGTGACCCACTTGAAGCACAAGACGGAAACATCAAAGTCAAACTTGATTGGGTAAGTGGAGATTATAGGTTCAATGCAAACACACTTGAATTGTGGAAGAAAGATGACACAGATCCTCTTGGCACAGCAAAATGGATTTCAGACGCAGATGGCAACAGATATGAGATTGTGATTGGCGGCACAACTTATAGGATTGTTGTTGAAAACGGAAATATGAAATTCAAAAATGGTGAAAGTTATTATCAAGTGGGTTCAACCGATCTTGCTCTCACGGAAGAAACAACTCAAAACTCGAGTTGGGCTGACAAAATCAAACTCACTGGGCTTGACGGCGGCGAAATCTCTTTGAATGATGCGGCAAATATTATTGTGAAAGTTGGCGGTAAGAACCTTGAAAAAGTTAATGGCAAATACACAATTGATGGCAAAGGGCTAAATCTAGCTGGTGAATCATTGAATTTGCAAATCTTCTATAAGAGTAAAATCAAAGAAGAGGGTTTGACATTGACGGATGGTTATTATGAAAAATTGCTTAAATTCAATGGCAACGAGATAAAAGTCACATTTGAACATTTCACTGTTCCAACAAATTCATGACAAAAAATCCCACAATCGTGTGGGATTTTTTTGTGGCTTATATTCTTAGCAAGTTGGTTGCTTGTTGCCACCGCAGCAGCAGTTGAGAAGAAGAATGAGCCAGAGGAAGTTTCCACAGCCGCATCCACCTTCCATGCCAAATCCGTTGCCGCATCCGCAGCATTGGAGCAACATCATCAAGAAGATGAGTGAGCAAATGTCGCATCCACCGCAGCCGTTTGTGCCGAAGTTACCGAATCCGAATCCCATATGTACCTCCAAAATATATTTTGAAAAAAAGAATTTATGTAATTTTATCTTTTGTGCTCCATTAATTCTTTTGTTCTAGTGCATAATATGCAGCAAAGTCAATTTGTGTTCTTTTTGCTTTTGGTGTTCTTTTTTGGAGTCAAAAAAGAACAAAAAAACCTTTGGGGCGACGCAAGCCCCAAACCCCGGCGCC
>ULWL01000151.1_pt1 | contig 47973 bp, 43 predicted proteins | sample 1960171 | NCBI WGS metagenome assembly ULWL01 (sample SAMEA4835807, study PRJEB28245) | human gut metagenome | biome: gut microbiome; material: fecal sample | place: Denmark | collected 2008 | reverse complement strand
GTGTTTTTTTCTATTGTCCGTTTTTACTGGACTTGTGCATTGATGAAGTGAGGCGGTCTTTTATTATGCCGTAAATTCAATTTTAGTTTCAACCGAAAACCGAACGCCGACTTATATTTGTCCGAGTTTGTAGGCGATCAGATATAAAAGCTGATTTCTCATGCGGTAAAAGGTAAAGCTGCTTATCCCGTCAACCTCCGAATAAGTAAATTTCCGCCCTTGCACACATGAATATATAAGAGCTTGTCTGACTGCTGATGAAGCGGTGAAGCCGTTACTTTCAAGTGTTTTGCTTAATGAGCATTCGACCGCCTGAACGAAGCTATATTTACATTCGTTTTCCTCAGTTTCGATATCTCGTTTATACGGTTCATAGCTTTTAACGACTGCCAACGCTGCCGCTCTGACGTGATCGGGGAGTTTATATTTATTCTGCATTGTTGCTCCTTTACGTTTCAAAAGGTCCTTATTCTTTGTCGCTCAACTGCCTGAGAATCGAATCGAGCTTATTCGTCGTTTCGAGAGTGCCGGAAAGGTCAACCTTATCCGACGGCTTGTCACCGGCACGGTCAAGAATATCCTTGCAGGCGGCGAGAGCGATTTTATCATTATCGCTGTCAAGCAAACCGACCAATTTATTAACCGCCCTTTGTGCAGCTCCTTTGTATCTTCGGCGGCGTTCACGCTCAACTTGTGCTGTCTTTTCTTCAAGAATTTTAATAAATAGTTCGTTGTGATTGATCCACAATGAAAGCGTTGACGGTGTCACTCTAACCGCAGTTGCAACATCAGTTTGACTAAAGCCTTGATAAACCAATAGCTCAACGGCTTTTCTCTGCTTTGCGTTCAACTGTTTTTCTTTCGATTTCTTTTGATTTTTATCATTCAACTTTTTCACCTCTTTATTATTTTTGCACTTTTTATGTGCATTAACAAACTGTGCTAACCGAGAGCCACAAAAACGACCCAAAATTGAATGTTTTATATCGTTAAATCTGAGCTGTTTTGAGCGACTTTTTATTTAACAATGAATTTATTTTGCCGAGCTTGCAAAATGGCGATTTCGGGCTTCTGTTCAACATTTTGTGTGTGAATGTAAGATCCAATGAAGTGCAACACAAAATATTGTATCTGCCGCATAAAGTATTACCATATTACGGCTATAAAGTAATCTGCGAAGCTGAACAAATCCGGCATAAGGTAAAACAAATACGAATAATTGCAAAATAACATAATTACGGGCAAAAACAACTTTACTTTGATTTTTCAATTCGGTTTTCTGCGCCCTCTGCCGTTTTCTCATAGTGCAGCATACAACCGCCGTCAAACAAGCTCGGATCATAACTCTGTTCACAATCTCTGCAAGTATCTTTTTCGGGGTATATACACTCTTTTACTCTTTCAGTCACGCTCGTTCGCTCCTTTCACACTGCATACTGACCTAACCGTGCTAATATCTCTTGAGTTTGTCTGATGTTCTCCTGACATTCTCGCTTTATCTGCTCCATTCGTTCTCGCTCTCTTTCAAGCCGTTCAACGGTACTTTCAACCGAGCTCGCCTGTCTGTTCTTGAATGCACTAACGCCCACGCCGCCGTATGCCGTGTCAATGATATCATCACGGAAGCTGTCAAGGCGTTTTGTCTTTGCGTTGTATTTTCTCAACTCTCGGAGGGCGTAACGCTCACGTTGCCGCACACCCTCAACCGATAAGCCGAGATGATCGCTTGCGCCAACATAGGTATTTGAGTTATAGAACATTTCCCGTATAACGGCTTGTTGCTCGTCTGATAGCGTCTGTATGCCTTGCTCAAGGGCGTTGTGTAGCTCGGTGTTATATAGCTCATCTTCCGCGTTTTCAAATGCAAGCTCGGCGGTATCGTCTATCAGAGTATCAACAACTAACCTATCAGTGTCCGAACCGTCTTTCTTTGAGCGGATAGGCTCGTATATCGTGTCGGAAATATTCAAAGGCTTGCGTATGCCTTTAACGTGCTGATCGTACCCTAAAACGGTGCGCTGCAGATAGTTCTTTAAATGCCACCCCGCATAGCTCGTGAATTTATATCCCTTTTCAGGATCGTACGCTTCAACCATTTTCAGCATTACGAAGAAACACCCTTGATATAAATCCTCTTGCGTATAGCCACAAGCTGCGATCCTTTCCGTGCGTGCAAAATAAAACTTGTCGGAAAGCATATACAAGAGCTTGTAACAGTTCGCCCACAGCTCGGAAATATATTCCTTGTGTCCTTGCTGAATGAGTAAAGCCAATTCTTCATTGGTTGCCATTGACAGATAACCTCCTATGCAGTAAAATATTGATGTTATGAATATTTCTGCACAGAGGGCGGCTGACTGCGTGTCAGTCGCTTTTTATGTTTCTTCGGGCTTTGTTTCTCACGCTTCCTCACTGCTTCGATTGATTTCTTCACGGCTTCCTCACGGCTTCAATGTGCCGCTTCGACTATTTGCCGTTATGAATTTCATTGTAGTAATTTGTAGTGATTCTCGCCTGTTCCTCGCCTGTTCGTTTGCACTTTCTCTCTATTCGCTCTCTGTTCAATGCCTTATTTCTCGGAGCTCACTCGGAGTTCGTTTCTTACGCATATTCAAAAAGGGTGTGGACGAAAGGGCGGCACCCAAAGCCGCCCATTTCGGACAACACATCTTTTGAATAAAGATTAAAATAATTTATTGTAAATTTACTTTACTTTACTTAGTAAATTTACTTAACTTATTTTATCTTATTTTAACTTAAATTAACTTGTTAGCATTTGCTACCATTTGCTAATTTTGCTAACTCTCAATGAACCATTTAAGGAAAAGCTCTGCGGATTCAAATTCATTACAAGTTGTTTTATCAAAATTTTGCGTAAATTTTTTTAAATCCTCGTCGTAATAATTAGACCAACATTCATAAATAATGTTATAGCTATCGTGGTCTTTTTCTAATTTGTATAGGTACTTTTCCTCTAAGATATTTAATAATTTAAAACCAATGCATGAGCCGTATATTTCTTCAATCGCATAAGCAGCTATAATACATTCAATGTGGTAATTACTACCTATTGCTTTTCCGTTGTCACATTTCCAACCCTCTTGCTGATAAGAATTATAGAGCTTTTCAATAGAATATACGTCAAACTTTTCACCGTCAAAATAATGATTGTAAACGTATTTTGTTGCGTTTTTAAAATCTGTTTTTGTCGGTGGCTTGAATTTTGTACCCTCATCGGTTGGATTCCGGCTTTTTTCTGCTTTTGCTTTGCCGCCTTTTGCTCCTGCTATTGCTCTTTTTTCGCAAGTGTCAATATATTTGTTTCGTGCATTTTCAACTTTTTTGCAAAATGTCAAATACGGAAAAGATAAGATTTTATCTGATAATTCAACCTGTTCCCCCGTTTTAACAGTTTCCATTACAGCTAAAAATATTTCGCCTATTTGCTCTTTACTATACAAAGAACGCATTATATCGACGTCAGCGACTTCCCATTTGAAATAGGAAAGATTTTTTTCTTTTTCTTCCAAACGCTCACCGCCTTAACTAATGCGGCGTATTTTGCCGTACTCCGTCGAGCTTGCCGCTTCGGTATTATCTTGATATAAATACTCATTGAGCAGATCAAGATTTACAAGCCGCTTTGTGTTCACATAGACAACGGGTATTTCGCCCGTTTTCATCATACGGCGCAGAGCATTAAGGGTCAAGCCGCTTTTTGGATCAAGTGCTTGTATCTCTTTTATTGCTTCCGGTGCCGTTCTCATTCTCGGTAATGTCATTGTGTATCACTCCTTTGCAAGCTCGTTGATAATCTCAAGTATCTTTTGCTTTTCGTCCTCTGACAGTTCATAGCGGAGCTTGCGGCTGAAATTGCCGTCATTTATGCCGAGCTTGCCAGCTATTTGCCAAAGTCTAACGCCTTTTCTCTCTGCTGCTTCTCTGATTTCGTGATTATTCAATTCTCAACACTCCTTTTCTTTTGTTATGTGTTGTTGTTATTTTACACCCAAAGTATAATAATGTCAATATAAATCACAAAAAATAATACTTGATTTTTATTTTTACTTGTGGTATGATAACAACAACAAAAGAAAGAAGGCGTTTAAAATGGCATTTAATGAAAAATTAAAAGAGCTTAGAACAGGTCAGAACCTCACGCAAAAGGAATTTGCACAAAAAATAGGGTTAAGTGCAGCGTCTGTAATTGCATACGAGAGAAACGAGAAAAAGCCGTCATTTGACGTGTTACTTTCTATTGCGGAACAATTCGACGTTTCCCTTGATTGGTTGTGCCGTGATAAAACAGATCAAGAATACAAGGTGGAAAAATGGTACGATTTGATGTATCTTGTGTATTCAGTATTGAAAAATAAGTATGTCCCGGTAGAAATAAGGAAGTGTAAGGAAAGCAAATGTGATGATGACGCCGTGTGTCTTGTTTTTGCAAAGACCTTGATTGATCCGGCGGATATAAATCCAGATTTACAAACAAATCATTATGAAGTGTACCCGACCCCGTGTTATACTGATTTTGAGCAAATGAGCAATATTGAATTATGTGCCTTTGAAAATCCGATATATAAATTTATCACGACATACGAAAAGATGAAAACGCTGTTAGATACAGACAGTATAACGGAAGATCTCTTTAATTTATGGCTTGATGATGAATTTAGAAAAAACGATAAAATCATTTGGCATGAACAGCCGCCGACCGTTCCCGATTGGTTAGAAGAGGACAACGACAATGGCAACGATTGAAAAGAGAGGGGAAACGTACCGTATAACGGTATCGGCAGGCTATGACAGCAACGGTAAACAGGTACGACGGAAAACAACGTGGAGGCCACCCGCAAACCTAACGTCGAAAAGACTTGAAAAAGAGCTGAATAAATTTGTTACGGACTTTGAAGAACGGGTAAAGCGTGACGGCTGCAAGTACGACGGCAATATAAAATTTGAAGCGTTTGCCGCCGTGTGGCTTGATTACGTTAAACAGAGGGGCAAGATGAAGCCGCTTTCAATTCAACGGCTCGAAGCGTGCCAAGCTCGGACATTCAAGGCAATAGGACATAAAAGGCTAAAGGATATCACGAGAGGTAATATACAAGACTTTATTGACAACCTCGCTGAGGACGGCATAAATCAGCATACAGGCGGCGGACTGTCAGAAAAGACACAGCGGCATTATCTGAACTATATTTCCGACGTTTTCACGTATGCCCGTAAATGCAGCATTGCTGTTGATAACCCATGCAAAGACATTGACTTAAACGGTGCAGCGAAGCAAGAACGTACTTGTTATGATCTCGAAGAAACACAACGCTTTTTAGATTTACTGACGGAGCAGGCACCGTTAAAATATCGTGCTTTCTTTACTCTTGCGATTTACGGCGGCTTTCGTCGTGGTGAGCTTCTCGGCTTTGAGTGGAAAGACATTGACTTTGACAACTGCATTATTTCCGTTGTTCGTACCTCTTTACGAGACAGAGAGAGCGGAGGAATGATAACCGGCACACCGAAAACTAAAAGTTCAACCCGAAGCCTAAAACTCCCGGCGGAAGTGTTCGAGCTTTTAAAGAGCTACAAAGCGGAGCAGGCAAGGGAACGTTTGCGGATCGGTGATAAATGGATTGACAATGACAGACTTTTTACAACGTGGGACGGCCAGCCAATGGGCGAAAACATGCCGAATATATGGCTAAAGAAATTTTGTGCTGCTAACGATCTACCGAAAACGACAATACATAGCTTTCGTCACCTCAACGCTTCATTGCTTATAATCAACGGCGTTGACGCTAAGACCGTTTCGGCAACTCTCGGACATAGCCAAGTAACAACGACATTGAATATATATGCTCACAGCTTCCAAGAAGCGCAGGCAAGGGCGAGTGAAACGATCGCAAACGCTTTACCGTTCAAAAAGGACAGCGCAAAGCAGGCATAAAAAAAGACGGTACACCGTAGCAAGTGTACCGTTATTTTTGTTATCTGTCGAGCTTGCAAGCTCGGATATTTTAATAAAAATGGACCCCGAAAAAATAAATTTTTTGAAGCAATAAACCCCAAATAAACCCCAAAATCAAGAATTTGAGAAAAAGAAAAAGCCGCAAACCCTTGATAAATAAGGCTTTCGGCTTCTTTTTAAGTGGTCGGAGTGGCGGGATTTGAACCCACGGCCTCTTGGTCCCGAACCAAGCACGCTACCATCTGCGCTACACCCCGACAACGCTTGAATATTATATACTATAATCTCGATAAAATCAAGTGTTTTTCTGAAAAAAGTTGAAAAAATTTTTAGAGATTCAATGAATTGGGATAACCGAAAACAGTTGAGGTCTTATACGCCGAAAAGGACAGGAAAAAGCATCAAAATACTGAAAAACATTTTGAGAATACACAAAAAAGAAGTGCAAGAATTGACATTCCTCGGTTAAAGGAATAAATTAAATAGGATGCAATAGATTTCGCTCTTCAAAAGGGGATAATCATAAAATGTTTGCCGATTTGGGTATAGGCTTTTTGGGGGGCAAAGCAAAAGCTTTGTTCATTATTATTGTGTTAAAAAAAGTTTTTGCCCTGAAACGACGCAGGTACGTCACTTGACTGAGAGTCCATTGACTTTTGTCAGCCGAGGGCGTAGAATGACGGCAGGATGAAAGAACGGAAACACTGCGGCGAACAGGCGCCGTCCGTCGGATATGATTTTCGGCCGTCATCTTCAAATTGTCGAAAGGATTGATCTTATGATCGAGAAAAATATGCTCGGAAAGTTTATCCGAACCAAAAGAGAGGAAGCAAGGCTTTCTCAAAAGCAATTTGCCGAACAGCTTTTTGTCACGGAGTCGGCTGTTTCAAAATGGGAGAGGGGGGTTTCCCAAACTTAAAGATACCACACTAAAACCCACGCTTACATTACTTCCATAACATCAAATTTTGGAGGTAAAACCCAATGAAACGCCTTGTATCCTGCGAATATAACTTCGATAACTGCTGTGTGGAGCTGAAATTTAACGACGGCAGCATGATTGCGATTGATACTATCGCCATTGAAAACGAGGTTGCCGACAATATGTATCAGCGGTCAGAGCTTGACTATCTGATTTACAATGCTCCTTTTGAATATGCAGACCTTATTTTGAATGGTGATCCCGAAACATATTTGAAAGCAGTAACCGAATACAAACCTTTAGACTAATTATAAAAGCAATGCCGCTGCACCGACAGTAAAAAGTCAGCGCAAGCGGCATTTTTTACGTTGTATAGTATTGTGCTTGTGCGTTCCATAATTCATGATATTTGCCGCTCACATCAGATAGAAGTTCTTCATGTGAACCGTGTTGGACGATTTTTCCATCATCAAATACCACAATCTTATTACAGAAACGGCACGAAGCCAATCTGTGAGAAATATAGACTGTTGTTTTGTCTCCCGAAATCGCATTGAAATTCGAGTACACTTCATATTCAGAAATTGGGTCAAGTGCAGCAGTAGGCTCGTCCAAGAGAATAAACGGTGAGTCTTTATAAAGAACACGTGCAAGTGCAATTTTCTGTGCTTCTCCACCGGAAATCTCTATGCCGGATTGGTCGTAACCCTTGTACAGATATGTATGAACACCATCAGGCATTTCATGAAGCCTATCACCGAAATTTGCTTTCTGTAAGCACTCACGCACCTTGTTTTCGTCAAAGGTTTTGCTTGATGCAACAACTTCACCGATCTTAAAGGAGAATAGGCTGAAATCCTGGAACACGACCGAAAATACTGACATATATTCATCGTAATCATACTTTTGAATGTTTACGCCGTTCAGCAGAATTTCTCCCTCTGTTGGGTCATAAAGGCGGCATAGCAGTTTTATAAATGTGGTCTTTCCGGAACCGTTCATGCCGACTATTGCAAGCTTTTCTCCAATCTTGAATTTAAGATTTACATTTCTCAATGCATATGCTTCTGTATTGGGATATTTGAAGCTGACATTTCGGAATTCTACATAGTATTCATTATCATCACGCTTTTCGACCGTCAAGGAACCTTGATACATATTGTTCGGTATATCGAAGTATGAAAAATAGCGCTTAAGATAATGGTTGTTATACAGAGCTTGTTGGGTTGTTGTGACAATATTGATCAAAGTTTCGACAAGCAGCATGATACAAGTCACATACTTCGCAATCGAACCTACCGTGATACCGCCTTTCAGAGCTGCATAGATAAGAACAGCGTAGATCCCAAATTTTAATACAGTATTGAGAATCGTTACAGGAAGTGTCCACGCAGCTTTCTTATATGAGTTTTTTAGTGCACGCTCGTAATAATCCCTTTCAAGTGTTATATAGGAATCTCCGAGAAAATCTCCCATACTGTAAAGACGTATATCTTTTCCGGCTTCATAATGTTCGATATAGTTAAGAAAGTGTTCGGATATGATATTCATATCAACGGATGATGCGTTAAAATCTCGTTCCAAGTTATTTGTTCTTTTTGTTGCATACATTTGGATTAACAGCGTTATAACCAGACCAGCCACAATAGAAAGCTTAAAAACGATTGGTACGGAAGAAACTGCAAAAAATGATACCGTAAGCACTACAGAAGCAATTATTTTTGTGATCTGCGCTGTAAATTGCTCAATGTTATGGTATAAGAAGAACAGATTGAACCCCGTTTGACTTTCCCGTCTGACACGATAGCGCAGCTTAGTAACGTCCGGGTTTTCAATCGATTCATAAGCCATCTGCATGGCTTTTTCTGAATAAGACCAATCTTCATTTCTCCACATTGCGCTGTATGCAACATTCTTTTCGGAGGCAATGTATGTATTCAAAAGATTAACCGCAAACACAATACCAACCGTTAGAGCGACATAAAGAATAACTGTTTCAATAGAAGATTTGGCTACCAGAGAGTCGATAACTTTAGCGGAGAAATAAATCGGCACATAACCAATGATAGATGAAAGAACCGTGTTTACAATCAACAATACCGTGTATTTCCTATTTGTCGAGAAGGTAAACTTAGCCGCTCGTCTGAAAATCTGGAAATGATCTCTTAGTTTCATTCGCCATCGCCTCCTTCCATATCCTCTTTATACCAACAGCTTTGTATATCAAATAACCCTTTGTACATTCCGTTGGCACCCATCAACTCTTGATGTGTACCTTCTTCTGTGATGTTACCGTTTTCAAGAAGAATAATTCTGTCACAAAATGATGTGGAAGCAAGTCTATGGGAGATGAACAACGAGGTCTTATTCTTCGCCATAACATTAAATTCGTTGTATATCTTACTTTCAGCAATAGGATCAAGTGCTGCTGTAGGCTCGTCCAAAATCAAAAGAGGGGCATCTTTGTAAAGAGCACGGGCAAGCATAAGTTTTTGTGCTTCACCGCCGGAGAGTTCGGTTCCGTTTTCGTGAACCTTTTTGTTTAGCTTCGTATGGATACCATCGGGGAGCGCATCAATCTTTGCGCCCAACCCGGCTTGACGCATACATGTTTCTGCTTTTTCTAAGTCTGTTTCTGCTGTACTTTTTCCGGAAACCGTTTCAGCAAGTGAGAAAAATGCTGTTCGTATTTCTTGAAAAACAGGAGAGATCAGTTTGTAATAGTCTTCTCGCTTAAAATCAGAAAGAGGAATGCCGTTGAAAAAGATTTCGCCGGATGTAGGTCTGTAGAGACCGCACAGTAGTTTTACAAGAGTGGTTTTACCGGCACCGTTGAGACCAACAAGTGCAAGTTTTTCACCGCTTTTGATTTTAAGTGACAGATCGTGAATGGTATCCTGTTCAGCGCCGTCGTATCGGAAGCTAACATTTTTGAACTCAATTTCCGGCACAGTATTCATATGGTCTGCTGCATGTGCAATTCCGCTTCCATCATATTCCGGATAATCAACAAAATCTCTGAAATCGCACAGCTTGAGACTTACTGTATTCGCTTTATTCCAGCAAGAGATGATACCGCCCACCCAAGAGGCAAAAGAAGATATGGCGGCAAAATAGAGAACAAATTCATCAATACCGATTTTGCCGTTGTAGAACATATGGATTAAAAGTGCATACGCTCCACCGTCACGAATAAGAATTACAACCAAATCAGCGATACGAGAGAGAAAGCTCTTTTTTACAGTAGTTCTATCCCATTTTGCCCTTTGTTCGGACAAATCACGATAACATTCACGAAGCCAGGATGCCATGCTGTAAATACGGATATCCTTTGCCGCTGCGAAATCGTCGGGGAGTTCTTCGACATGACCGAGTTTCTGATTCAGATCAGTCATCTTGCTTCTATGAGCGTATTCCCATTTGTTATAAGCTTTTACGGAAAGAATATTAACAATAGGTGCAACGGTTAGTATCGGAACCAGCCAAGGACTTGCAAAAGAAATTACGGAACCGAAAAGTATGTAACCCAAAAGATTCTCAAGCATTCCGAAACCGTTGTATACAATATCAGTGAGAGGTTGAACACCATCCCACATCTGCGTGGCATTACTTGCTCTGTTGGCAAGGTCACGAACTTCCTTTTGCTCGTATGTTTGATAGAACATGGAAAGTTGTTTCCTTGTAACAAGAGCGGTCATTTTGTAGCGGTATATGCCGAGCGTCGAATTTCTGATATGTCCCAATGCTTGAACAATAATATTTCCAAGCATAATCAGTAACATAACAATTCCTATCGACAACAAGGAATGAGTGAGCGTTTGACCGTTTGTTATCTCTGATACTACAAGCGACGGCAGGTATATTTCCAGATACCTAAGTCCGATGTTGATAGGTATAAATAAAGCTGTAATAAAGAAAGCCGCCTTACTATATTTTAAGAGCATTTTCAGTGACCATGCAAAGTTTGAAAATACGGAATGTGTTGGCTTTTTCTTTTTCATTATCACATCAACTCCTTTCGCTTACAGTATATCAGAAAAAAGAAAAGGAAAATAAATTCGTGCACTAATTGCTTCTGACAGTGCACGAATTGCAAATCACTCTACAGCAGGCACCAAAAATTCCGAAGTAAAAGCGCCGTCCTCGCTGTTATACTTGACCCAGCCGCCGTGTTCTTCAAGGATTGCTTCAGCACGGCGTAGACCGAAACCGTGAACGCCGTCCTTGTGCGTTGCAAACAAAGAACCCGTCTTTTTCTTCTTTGCTCCTGCAGCATTGAGCATGGAAAAATAAAGCATAGTTCCTTTCATGGAAATAAAGATTCGGATAAATCGTTCTCCCGTTACTGTACGGCAGGCTTCAATAGCATTGTCAAGCAGATTTCCTATGATGATACTCAATTCCAAGTCGGAAATCGTCAGCGCATCCGGCACGTTGGCTTTCACAGTCACAGCAATATTTTCTGCTTTGGCTTGGGCAATCTTTGCGGACAAAATGGCATCGAGTGATACATTGCCCGTTTTCAGCAGAGTGTCCACATTCATCAGTTGATTATCAAGCTGCTCTATGTATGCAAGCGCACGATCAACTTCTCCGGCTTCAAGCTGACCTTTCAATGCTTGAAGATGATGGTGGAAATCGTGCTTGTAACCTCTCATTTCCTTGTGGATACTTCGTACCTCGTTTAAGTGCTTTTCTGATTGCTCCGTTTGATATTCAACCAGCTTCAAATATGTTTTCTTTCTCATAGGCTACCTCAGTTATGTTCGATAAATGCTCGGTTGATATTGTCATACTTTCCCCTTGAAAGAGGAAGTTCGGTGTTGCCGATATTAACGGATGTACGGGAAATTCGTGTTATGTATTTAAGTGAAACCAAGTAGGAACGATGAATACGGTAAAAGACATCACTTACCTTGTTTTCAAACACAGAAATATTTTCCTTTATCTTGTACTCGTTATCTTTCGTATGAATGACAATGTAATGCAGAAATGATTCTACATAAAGTATGTCCGATTCATACAGTTTGACGGTCTCGCCCTCGCAGGAGATTACCACGGACGGAGGTTCGACTGAGAGCTTTTCAGCGGCTTTGGTCAGTACTTGTGTAAGCTTCTCCACAGAAATCGGCTTGATCAGATAGTGGAGTGCGTCCACCTCATAGCCTTCACCAATGAATTCAAAATGTGAAGTTATAAAAATGATTTCGGCACGGTTGTTGTCTTTGCGGATACGCTTGGCAAGTTCAATACCGTTCATGTTTTTCATTTCTACATCGAGCAGAAGAATATCATATGCTTTATCTTCCTCGTATTCAAACAGAAAAGCTTCGGCAGACGCAAACGTGCGTATCTCGCAACTATGTCCTTCGTGAGCACTCCACGATGTCACAATCGAGGTTATATATTCAATTTGATTCTGCTCATCATCACAGATTGCAATTCTGTATTTCATGGTCATCACCGCCGTTCTTTAATCGTTTTTCTTTTTGCCGGCTATGCCGGAATAAACGGATTTATTTTTTATTCAATTCGCAGATGAAGGAATAAATCTGTTTTATATTTTCCGAGGAATGGTGTCAAACTGCATTTTTACAGCTTGGGTACCATTTTCGTGGAAAATATATGGGGTGTCCAGAGGGGTGCGGGTCTCCGATGGATACCTCAAAATGCAAAGCATTTTGAAGCACTGACCGAGCCGGAAGGCGAGACGCATCCCTTGGCTCTGGGTTTCCAATAGGGGCGAGAAGCATCCCTGTTGGCACACGATTTTGCTTGCAAAGTCTAGTGTGTTATACCTTTTGCGACCGCTGACGCTGGAAAGGGGCTGTCCCACGCCAGACAGACACTTTTCGGCGGAAGCAGAACAGGCGGATTTTGTGGGCTGTAAGGAACACAAAACAAGGATTTAGCAATGAGCAAAATCCGCCTGTTCGTGTGTAGTTGGCATAGGAAATCTTGTAGCTGTGCGGAAAGATTTGCTGTGCCAACGGGGGCGCAAGAGGTATATAAAACCCGCCGCAGCGATTAGCTCCCGTATCGTATTTTCTCCTGCTCCAACTCAAAGGGAATTGTCAATTTCTTCGGAAGCTCACTCATGGAGAGTTTCAGAATTTGACGGATTGCGATTTTTGCAAAGACGTTCGTTCTGCTGAAATCGCCGTCTGCCAGTTTTACGATCTGAGCAGTTCCGGCAGAAAAGTCAAAACGGATTTCTCCCCATTCATCGTCGTTAGCATACCGATGTACTGCTCTGTACCAGTATGCAGCGGCGGCGATTTTTTTATTTTTCTCGGTCAGCTTTAATTCCACCACGCCGAGAACATCGGCATCCACCAGATGTTCCGTCAGCTTGTTCAGAGCTTTCTTGTAAGCTCGCTCCGCACCGCTGGCTGTGCTGCCCTCGAACATGACAGCAAGATCTTCAAAGGTGGGGCGTTCCTCCCATGAGCCGACACGTCCGCAGGTCATGCAGATCGCATTACGCTTTTCAAGGTAAGTCTGTTCCTTGTAACTGAGCTTGTCAAAGGCAGCTTGCACCGCATCGGCACGAATACCGTTCCAGAGAATGTCCGCATAGTTCCAGCTATCGTCACGGGTAACATTCTCGCCCGTTTTCTCGCTGTCCTCATCCTGCATCGTCGCATAGAACGGAACACGACTGCGGTTTTGTCTTGCAATGGTCAGATACTCGGCGGCAGTTTCTTCGGTGCAGTTTTGCTCGGCGGCGTATTCGGCAATGACTTCCTTTGCGCTCTTGCCGGAATTGTTGTAAAGCCAAGCAATGCCACGAGCGGCTTTGTATTCATCCAGAGATTTGAATGAGCCTGCTTCTTCCTGTCGGCGGCAATCCAGAAGTGCGTTACCTATGAAGTGATGGGCGTATGTCAGAAAGTCTGCTCCTTTGTCGGGATCATAATTCGGCAAGCACTCCAACATGGCAAGAACGCAACTCAGCTTGTAATCCAGAAAACGCAACGGGTCATATCGGTCAATACCCTCGGTCAGCAGAAAGCGGTACACTCGCTTGTTCAGCCTTGGCTCGTAGTGATGCAGGAAGTATGTAAAATAGGTCGGATCATTTTCACGGACAGCGGAAACGATGTAATCGTTGATGTCCTCCACCTTTGGCGGCACAGGGTCAAGACGGAAGATGCGCCCTGTCTGTCGCATGGTCATGGCTCCGTCCGGCACAGCGAATTTTGCTGTGCTGATATATTCATTGGTATTCCAGAATCGGTCTTCGGACATTAGGCGCACCTCCTCTCATAGCGTTTTTACATCAAATTCGAGCAATTATATCAGCTTATATTTCTCAATCAGTGGGAACAGAGTATTTATGTACAGTGGGATACTCTTCTCAATATTCTGTTTATCGAGCCATCCATGCATCATAATGTTCATTAAGCAGAAGTTCATAGTAGGGATAAACTGAAGAAACGCATCATTTTGAACTTCTTCTACATAATCAGATGCATACATCTTGCAAATTGAGCGTAGTCCCCAATAATTGTACAGGACACCAAAAGCAGATTTTAATGTGTTAATATCAGCGGGAAAATCTGCTCTACTGAATAGTTGTATTGCGTGCTGCTGTTTTTCCTGGATATATTGTGCAACGCTTTTATCGCCAGAAAACGTGCTAATAATTGTATTCATCTCAAAAGATATTTTGTCAGTTGCTGTTTTTGTACCCAACAACTGCATTAGCTCTATTTGAGATGCATGATATTCCGTATAGCCGGAGAGTCCAGCATATTTTGTGCTATCGCCATTCGCATACATATCTGCATCAAGTATATGAGTGAACTCGTGGAATACCAAATATTTCGACAGTATTAGATTGGTGCTTATTTGTAATGTATGAATATTGTTTTTTGGATTGTAGAATGTAGATGCAGCACTATCAAAACCACGTGAATCAGCAATTGCTAATGAAACTTCCTTGGTGGTTAGTTGATATGCAGGAAAATCTTTTATTCCCATAAACTGTATGAACTCATTTTCAAATATCTTGATTTTTTCGATGCTCAAATTCTGCGACATGAATATACCTCCAATCTTGTTGCTTTATCCTCTTATCTTTGCTTCATTCAGCAAAGCATCCTGCGACATCTCCGCTTCATAGCTGCCGTTAGCATACGCGTAGTCGAAGATTGCACGTTCCAATTTATCTTTTGCCAACCGTTTCATCACGGCGGCGGTCTGTCCGTCCAGAGTGCCACGATGGAGATACTGCGTAATCGTGTTCATGCGGCGTGTGTAGATCGCCTTAATCGGATGGTCGTCCGCAAGCTCTCTTTGCTCTCTGCCTTTCAGATTGCCGATCTGGCGACAGGTGCGCCCACGCTTGTCCCCCGGCGCAAGTCCTCCGCAGTATTTTGTCTGCCTTGCATCGGTGGTCAGAAACCACTTACCGCAGATGGGACATAACCTCGGTGCATGACCGACACACAACCCCTCAAACAAGTCTGAACGGAACATTCCCACAAAGGAAACGTAGTGCAGACGCTTCACAAGCTGCGGTATTTCTTTCTCCGGCATGACAGCGGACACATACTGCATTGTGGTGTTGGTCAACTGAATCCACATGGAATTGTCGGGCGACAATGTATCATCTTTGGGAAAATGCTCTGCAAATGCGGCGGCATATCCGTCCGGTGTGCGCTGGCTGTCGTGGAGCGCATGGGCAAAAGCTGTCATGGATTGCTTGTAAATCTGCAACGTGCCGCCGAGCTGAGCCATGACCTGTATCAGCTTCAACACACCAACACCACGACTGTATTTCACGTCAAAGGCGGCAACTGCACCGATTTCCTGTGCCGCCTTAATGTACGCAACGATATTTTCTATGTGTGCTTCATCGAAAAGCCGGTGAATTTCTGTTTCGTCTGTTGCCAAATCCAGAAAAGAGAACGGCTCCGTTTTCTGCAAGAATCGGATGATCTTCAACAGAGCTTCCTCTGCCATGGGGAACACGGACACATCCACGTTGCTCGTACCGAGCATAAGAATTACTTCGGTCAATGGCTGGCAGAGCGTTGTAAGTTTTGCGATCTGTTCATCGGTGATGTTGAGTGCGGCACGGCCAATCGTGCCAATAGGAACGGTTTGTTTGCCGTATGTTACCTTGTCCTGCCAAAAATCAAGTGTCAGCAGATTTTGATTAAGGATGCTCATGTGCCTGCCTCCAATCTGTCATGTTTTTCCTTTTCTTCTATTATACCATACATTTGTGACAAAATATAGAACAACGGCTGATTTTTTCGCCGTATTCATCCAAGATTTTACGCTGTTTTGTGCTGAAACGCCTTGTCATGTTTTTTGAAATGAGCTTGTCATGCCATTAGCCTGTTTTTTTCGATTTTCCTCATAATATACACGAGGGGATGAAAAATCATCCCTAATCAATAAGAATTATGGAGGAATGCGATGAATGTATTCGGAGCAGTAAAGACAAGTATCAACACAAGAGAAGCGGCGGAGAGATACGGCGTGGAAGTCAACCGTCACGGGAAAGCACTCTGCCCATTCCACAATGACCGCAATCCGAGCCTGTTTGTGGACGATGACCACTACCATTGTTTCGCTTGCGGTGAGCATGGGGACGTGATCGACTTCACAGCAAAGCTCCACGGCTTGACCCTGTACGATGCAGCGAAGAAGCTGGCATACGACTTCGGCATCACGCAGGACAAGCCACCCGACAAGGCAATGCAGGAAAAACTGAACAGGAAAAGCGAAGCACAGCGACTCAGAGAAAATGAGAAGTTGTGCTTTTCTGCGCTCTTGGAGTATATGAAGCTGCTTCAAGAATGGAAGCGGCTGTATGCGCCGAGATCGCCGGAGGACACGCAGGATGATCGTTTTGTGGAAGCCTGCCACACGCTCGATTATGTGGAGTATCTGGTGGATCTTCTGATTATGGAAGATTCTTATGAGCGCACCGAGGTTATCGACATGATGATGACCGATGGCAAGCTTCAAAAGCTGCAAATGCATCTGAAAAAACACAGAAAGGAGAGGTCTTATGAGCAAGAAGAAAGATGATTGCATTGAAGAACAGCCGGGATGGTATAACGGACAGTTTTTGGATGAAGTCGGCTTTTGCTGTGATTTCATCTGCCGTCACCCTATGGTTTGTGTGGGCGGCAAGTTCTTTTCTAAAGAGGGACGCATCCACGATGAAAACGGCATCAAGAAGGAGATTTACGAAATGCTGCGTCCCTTTCTGAAAGTAGGGCTGGCTAAAAAATGCTCCAATCTGCTTGAAATGCTCCGCATGGAAGCATACAAGGACAACTTACCCGTCCACGAGGACAGGCTGCACGTTGCCAACGGCACGTTGTTTGTCAGGGGCGAGTTCAGCGAACACAAGGAGTTCTGCCGTAACCGTCTGCCCGTCAAATACAATCCCGATGCTCCGCAGCCTGTAACATGGCTGCATTTTTTATCAGAACTGTTGGAGGATGAGGACATTCTGACCTTGCAGGAGTATCTCGGCTACTGCCTTATCCCTACCACACGGGGACAGACCATGATGCTTCTGAAGGGCAACGGCGGCGAGGGTAAAAGCCGTATCGGTGTTGTCATGCAGGCTATGCTCGGTGCCAATCTGAAAAACGGCAGCATTGCCAAGGTAGAGCGCAGCCCCTTTGCCAGAGCCGATCTGGAACATGAGCTTGTCATGGTGGACGATGACATGAAGATGGAAGCGCTCAAATCTACACACTATCTGAAATCCCTTATCACAGCGGAAATGCCGATGGATTTGGAGCGCAAGGGCGAACAGAGCTACCAAGGCGAAATGTACGTCCGTTTCCTTGCGTTTTCCAACGGCGATCTGGAATCTCTATATGACCATTCAGACGGTTTTTACCGCAGACAGCTTATTCTGTCAGTAAAGAAGAAACCGCTTGATCGTGAGGACGATCCTTTCCTTGCGGACAAGCTCGTTGCGGAAGTCGAGGGCATTTTCCTATGGTGTCTGGACGGTCTGCGTAGGTTGATAGCGAATAACTACCGCTTCTCCGAAAGTAATCGCACCAAGGACAATCGAGAACAGGCAAGGCGTGATGCGGACAATGTACTGCTGTTCCTGCGCTCGGAGGGATATATCCGGTTGAAAGCGGACAGTACCATTACCTCTGCCGATCTGTACGCCATCTATTGTATCTGGTGCAATGATAACACCTACAAGCCACTGGCGGCACGAACGGTCAGCATGACCCTAAAGAAACACGCAGACGAGTTCGGTCTGGAACATGACAATCACATCACAAATTCCCTCGGCAAACAGGTCAACGGCTTTTGGGGCATTGAAGCGTTGATCTCGCCGGGATTTTGTAACTGAACTCAAATTTATCCATCCATCTATCCCATCCATCCCGAAAACGGCGGTATCTCGGATAGATGGATGGATAGGATGGATGTTTTCAAGTTCAGCCGTGAAATCTGCTAAGTTCTCATTTTGGGAACTTACCACATCCGCAACACGTACCATTATCAAGGCTGTTTTTCCATGCTCCAAATCAAGCCTTGTGCAATCCGTGAAGTTTTACACCGCAGGAAGTATCAAAATCATCATTCGGTGATTTACGGGACGGTGAAGCACATTCACGGAACTGTGGTGTTCCTTCCTGTTTCGTCTGCTCTCCCACATATCGGTAAACCCGATAGGGTGCTGTTATGAACAGGACTACGCAGCGTGAAATCTGAGAGAAAAACACCATCATCAAAATCAACACTTGTCGGTGACAGCAATTCACCGCACAGAAAACCAACATCACGAATTTATGGAGGAGTTTTTATATGAAATCGAATTTGAGAAATGAAATCAAGTCGTACATTGTACGGCAAGGAATGACTATGCAGGAGGTCGTTGACCTTCTTTCGGATGAATACGGATGGAGTGACAGCGTTTCCAATCTGTCCAACAAGCTCCAGCGTGAATCGCTCCGCTATACCGAAGCGGTACAGCTTGCCGATGTGCTGGGCTTTGAAATCGTATGGAGAAAGAGGGGTGATCGCTGATGGCAGCACCGCAGTACGCAATTTTACGCTTTGCCAAGTACAAGGGACCGGAAATCAGCGGCATTGAAGCGCACAATGAGCGCACCAAGGAGAAATACGCAAGCAATCCCGACATTGACCCGTCCCGTACACACTTGAATTTCCATCTTATCAAGCCCGAAAGAAAATACCGAGCAGAATCCGAAAAACAGATCGCAGAAGCAGGTTGCCGTACACGTTCTGACAGCGTTCGTGTGGTGGAAGCTCTCATTACCGCTACGCCGGAGTTTTTTAAGGGGAAGAAAAGAGCCGAAATCAAAGAGTTCTTCAATGAAGCATTGGAGTTCATTAAGAAGAATCAAGCTCCCGAAACGATCATATCCGCTGTGGTGCATCTGGACGAGAAATCGCCCCATATGCACCTTTGTTTTGTCCCTCTGACTGAGGACAAGCGTTTATGCGCTAAAGAAATCTTGGGCAACAAGAAAAAGCTGATCCAGTGGCAGGACAAGTATTGGGAACACATGGTCAAGAAATATCCCGATCTGGAGCGTGGCGAAAGTGCCAGCGAGACCGGGCGTGACCATATCCCTACAAGGGTATTCAAGCAAATGGCAAGGCTCAACAAGCAGCATGACAAGCTCGCTGAACTGCTCTCCGATATGAAATTTACGAACTACAAGGAACGCTCCGCACAGATTGCGGCATTTCTTGAAAAGTATATCCCCGATGTTGCCGCCATGGAAACGCAGATGAAGAAATACGAAAAGTTCTTCAAGACCGCAGACGGCAAGCAGAAAGCGTTGGAGAAGAAAAACGCCGATCTGTCCGCTGCGCTGGAAAAGAGCGAACAGCAGAGTACGCTCAAAAAGTTGCAGGAAGCCAGACTTCTGAATGACTATGAGCGTGTCAAGGGTATTCTTGACCGCATTCCGCCGGAGATCATCAAGGCGTATACCCACCGCAGCGCACAAAAACACGATATTAACCGCTAAGAAAGGACATTTTGCCTATGAAGAAAAACAAGACCTATACCGTAACCCAGCTTAACAAAATGATGATGCGTGATGACCTCTCCTTGTGGGAGATCATTGAAGCCTGTGCCTTTATCAACATCTGCGATTGTTATGAGCCGATGTTCTATCCTCCCAAGGAGCAGGAGGACGAATGGCGCAGGATGCGTGGAGAATATGAGCCGGAGCCTACCCTTGAAAATACTTCGTTCTATGTCACCGAGCCTGACGGAACGAAGTATTTTTATTGCGGCAACACCCGCACCAAGGTAACGGAGTTCTTCGCTCCCAACGGCAAGACAATGGATGCTCTGATTGAAAAGCTTGTCCGCTTTGTCGCAGGAAGTACCGTTTCCGCAGAAATTTCGATGAATTGTTAACAGAATCGCATTGAATCACAGCCCACGCTTATGGTATAATGTATAATAGTGAAGTATTGTAAGCGTGGGTTGTTTCACGAACAGGAGGATTTTTAATGAAGCAACCGTACAATACAGCACTATATATGAGACTCAGCCGTGATGACGAGAATTATGGCGACAGCGTTTCCATCGAGACCCAGCGAACCATTTTACAGCAGTACGCAAAGGAACAAGAGCTTCATGTGGTTGGCGAGTACATCGACGACGGATGGAGTGGCACTACCTTTGAAAGACCGAATTTCAAGCGAATGATGGCAGATGTGGATGCAGGACGAGTGAACTGCATCGTGACCAAAGACCTCAGCCGCTTCGGGCGTGACCACATTATGGTCGGCTACTATCTGGAATACGAGTTCCCGGAGAAGCAAGTGCGATATATCGCCGTATCCGAGAACGAGGATACCAAGAAAGGCTTGTCCGATTTCGTGCCTTTCAAAAATCTTTTCAATGAATGGTTTGCCAAGGACACCAGCCGCAAGGTCAAGACCGCACTTCATGCCAAGTTTGCCGCAGGAGAACGCACCTTTGCCTATGCACCGCTTGGGTATATCCGACATCCAGAAATCAAGAACGCCATTGTGATTGATGTGGAGACTCGCTGGATTATCGAGAAAATTTTTGACCTTGCCTATCATGGGGCGGGTGCAGCCAAGATCGCAAGAGTATTGGTGGAAGAACACATTCCTACTGCCGGTTGGCTGAACTATCAGCGATATGGTACATTTGCTCATATCTACGAGGGACAGCCTGATGAAAAGTCTTACGCATGGACGCTGGCACAGGTCAAGAGCATCCTAAAAGACGAAACCTATATCGGCAACAGCGTACACAACAAGCAGACCAACATTTCCTACAAGAACAAGAAAAAGGTACGCAAGCCGCAGGAGGAATGGTTTCGAGTGGAGAACACCCACGAAGCCATTATTTCAAGGGAAGTCTTTGAACAGGTGCAGGAACAGATCGCCACTCGCCGCAGACAGCAAAAGGACGCTACCACACAGATATTCTCCGGTCTGGTTAAGTGTGCGGACTGCGGATGGTCGATGCGCTTCGGTACGAACAGACAGAACAGCAAGCCTTACAGCCACTACACTTGCAGTCAATACGGACAGGGGTTAAAACAGTGTTCTGCCCACTATATCCGCTATGACTACCTCTACCACTACGTTCTGACAAGAATACAGGATTTGTGGAGACAGGTGCAGGTAGATGAAACAGAGCTTCTGCATCGTCTGCTGAAAGGAAGCGAACAGGAGCTTGCCGCCAATGCCAAAAGGCAGAGTGCCGAGCTTACAAGAGCCGAAAAGCGCAGAACAGAGGTTGACCGCAAGTTTGCGAAGCTGTATGAGGACTGGTCGGACGGTCGTATCACGGAGTACAACTTCAACATGATGTCTCAGAAATACCAGACCGAACAGCAGGAGCTTACCGAGAAGATCGAAAGGCTGTCTGCCGAGCTTGAATCTAAAAAGCAAACAACTGTCGATGCGGAGACGTGGATTTCACTTCTCAAACAGTATGCCAACCCCAGCGAACTGACAGCGGAGCTTCTGAATACGCTGATTGAAAAGATCGTCATTCACGAAGCAACCACCGTGGACGGTATGCGTGAGCAGAATATTGACATCTACTACCGCTTGATCGGCAAAATTGAGTAAAAACAAAGATATGAGTGCCTATGCAAGTAGGCGTAGGCACTCATACATAACCAATATCTTTAAGTGCGGGAAACGGGAGTTAATTATCCGGATATCACAATGATCTCAGATATTTGTCGTGTTCTTAACATAAGCGAAAAGGAGCTGATTACGGCTTCGGACGACACAACATACCAACAGATGAAAAAGCAGTCGGCAAAATATGAGAGAATTCAAAGACTTACGTTTTGGATTCCGACATCGGCATACCTGTTAAGCTTTCTTATTTGCCTGATTTGCACCTTATGCGGGGTCATGCCGTTTTCAACCTTATTCATTGTTGCCGCAAGTCTTTTGTGTGCATTCCTTTTCTTCCCGTCGGTTACGAAATTCTTCGAAAATCAGAGGCTGCTTGCTTATCTCGCCACATCGGCGGTCGGAGTTGTGCTCTTGCTTATTGTGTGCGGAATTGCGACAAAGAGTGTCTTATGGATACCGACGGCGGTTTTGGGAACCTTACTTGGATATGCTGTTGTATTTCTGCCGATTATTTTGAAAAAGTATTCAAAAAACGGTTTTATTTCAACACATAAAACATTTATAAGCTTTGTTGCCGATATGGTTCTGACGATTATTCTCGTTGCAACGGTGCAAATTCTGACACCCATTAATTTACGCAATGCTGAGATGACTGTGCTTTATTGTTTCAGTCCTTTGCTGATAACAGGTGTTGTTGTAAGCCTACGGCTTAACGGTATGATAAAGGGCGGAATTTGTACAATTATATTCGGAATATATGCTTTCTTTGCAAATTATTTTGTCGGCTTCACCTTTGATGAGCCGGTGGATATGAAAATTAATTTGGCAGATTGGGCGACATACACCAACGGAAACGTGCTGTTGACCGTGCTGGTCGCATGCGCTGCGGCCGGAATAGGTCTCATCGGCTGTGGAATAAAGAAGGGCAGAAAGTGAATAGAAAAGGGCTGTGACATTTTTGCCACAGCCTGATTTTATTTCAATATATTTTTTTCAACATACTTTGATGTCATTGCGTTGAGCAGACAGTTGTAGGTCATTTTGAAATCCACAATCGAGCCAACCTTATAATCACCGCCGCAGTCGGTTACGTCAAGAACAACATGGTCGCTGCTGCCGCCGACAATTTTCATTCGCTTGTCTGCACAGATAAGTCCGGGCAGGTAAATATCCTGCTTGCCGACCGCAACGATTGCACGCTTCATCAGCTTGTCACAGTCCTGCGGAAGTGTTTCGGGGACGCCCGGCTTTTCTTTCAACTCGATGATTTCGGCTTTGAGAATGAAATTGTCCTCTCTTGCGCCTTCGAAAGGAACGTCATAAACGGGAATGTTGCCGAGAAAGATTGACTCGCCCATTCTCATGTTGTTGATGATCTCGGGAAGCTTGCCGTCAAAGAGCATTTTAATTGAGCTGGATGCACCGCCGGAAACTATCGGAAGCTTTATGCCGTATTTCTCTTGAACCGAGTTGACTGCATTTTCAAAAAGAGCCATATTTTTCTCACTCGGGAGAACCTCGTTGACGCAGCTTAGATTTGTTCCTACGCCGTAAAGTTCGATATTCGGCATTTTGAGAACCTCACCGGCAAGATAAACAAGCTCGTCCGTATAGCAACCGTCACGAAGGTCGCCGCATTCATACATAAGAATGACCTTATGGATTTTATTCTGCTTTTTCGCCTCGTCATTCAGTGCACGGAGAACCTCAAGATCGCTGTTAAGGCTGACGTCGGTGAATTTCACAACGTCATGTATCTGCGAAAGCATAGGTGAGCGAATCAGCCATTTTTCAGCCTTGATGTCGACAAACTCCATAAAGTTTTCAACTCTGGAATCGCAAATCGCACCGATTTCGCCCTCGTTGACCAGGTAGCGAACAAGGGGCTCGTAGCCGACCAGCATCTTGGTAACGACGGAGAGCGACATTCCGTTCTCTTTGCACCGTTGCTTCATTATTTTAAGATTGTGAAGTATTCCGTCTGGCCTTATCTCAATAACTGGAAACATATTTTTACTCCGTTTTCTGATCTATAAAACGTCTTACCGTCTTGAACGAATTACGCTCGATTTCAAAGAACTTCTCGTCAAGCGGTTTGCACGGTTTGCAGCCTTTGGCCTTGAGAGCTTCATTGATTATCTTCTCCGTGTACCACGGATTTTTTACGAATACAGGGCCGAGTGCATTTGTAAAAATAACGTTCTTGTACTTTGCACCCTCGGTTTGATCCTTGTCGTTGTTGCCTTTGCCGTAAATGAGCTTGCCGAGAGCGATTGAGGGATCATTGAGGAAGAAATCAACGAGATGAATCTGAACGGCCATAATTTCAAAGCTACTATCCTCGCAGAGTGAGAATTGAAGATCGTCGCCGTAAATCTCATTACGTTCAACAGCCGTTGCATCAAGAAGGCCGAGACCCTCGACAACCGAGCCGTCGCATCTTTTGGTCGACTTGATGAGAACCATACCTGTCGTTCCGATTGCTATAATAGGCTTTCCGCTTTCGGCAAAGCTGTAAATAGCGTCGCCGTATTTTTTGATGTTCTTAACGATTGAGTCTGCGGTTTTGATTTCACCGGCGTTCATGAAAATGATATCGGAATTTTCAAAATCAATCTCGTGCGAGAATGTGTCGATACGATTGATTTTAACGTCAAGACCCATCGCCTTGCCGACACGTTCAAATGCCATGAGATTTCCGCGGTCGCCGTGGAGGTTAAGCAGGTCGGGATAAAGCCAAGTGATATTCAATGTGTTCATTATTCGTTACCTCCGTACTGCTTTGTGGATTTTTCGAGCTCATGATATTTCTTGAGCCATGTGATAAGGTAAACGTTGTCAACGTCAAATTTGTCAAGCTCCTTGAGGATTGCTTCGTCGCTGTCATTCGGGAGAATTGAAATGTCGTTTCTGTCGATGCCGGCATAAATCATTCTGTTAGCGGTGTCGTATGCAACAGCCTCGGAGAAGCAGATATAGTGCTTGATATTGTTCTTTTTGAGCGATTCAAAGTCAACGTCAAAAGCATAGAATGTGTTGGTGTAGTAGGGGTCGAAATCCTTAAGCTCCTCAAGACCCATGAGAAGAATCTTAGGCGACTCGTCCTTTGCGATATAGTCAAGTGCAGTTTGGAGAGTTTCCGGATTTTCCTGCTTGATTCTGATGTATTTGAGCGTTTTTGTTTTGTACTTGAGCGTTTCCATACGGCCGCTGATGTTCTTGAAGTTTGAAAAGCTCTTCTGAAGCTCCTCGTTTGTCATACCGAGCTTGGTGCAAACGGCAATGCAAAGCGCATAGTTGAAGATGTAGAACGGCTCTTTGTTTGTTACGGTGAAGCGATAGCCGTTGCAATCAAAACTGCACTCGGAGAAGTCAACGTTCTGAGCGTAGAAATCAACATTTTCCTCGGAGGAGAAGTCACAGCCCGCACAATGAAATTTGCCGACGTTGTCAACATTGTAATAATCGAAATAAATCTTGTCGTTGCACTTGGGGCAGGGCATTGTTACGTCATAGAACTTGTCTTTAACAAAAGAATACTGAGTCTTGTCAACGCCGTAGTAGTAAACCTTGTCGGAAAAATCCTCGAAGGACTTTGATCTCGGCTCGCCGTCGTTGAGGAAAAAGGTCATATCGTCGTTAAAAACCTTGCGGAACTTCTGAACGATGTAATCCGGCTCGCCGTTACGCTGAACCTGGTCTTTCTGAAGGTTTGTTATGCATACCTTCTTAGCCGGGATATACTTATAGATACCTGCAAGCGAACGTTCGTCAATCTCGAATGAGAAGAATTCCGTCGTGACCTTACCGGTGAGTGTTGAATTGCGAATGAGGGCGGTTGCGATACCGCCGATCATGTTAGCACCCTCAAGGTTTGAGCAAACTGTTCTGCCCGAATCTCTGAGAGCGTGAACTATCATATTATTGGCTGTGGATTTTCCGTTTGTACCCGTAATAAAAATAACCTTTTCAGGGTCGATTCCGGTGAAATGACCGATAAAATCAGGCATAAGTCTGTTTGCCTTTGCACCGGGCATATTAGTTCCTCTGCCCTTGGCAAAGATGTTTGAAAAAAGCATAAGCCCCTTGCCGATGAGCAGAGTTAAGATGAATTTTAACTTTTGCATTTTAGTCCTCCTGAATAAATATGACATTCATTTAATTATCGCTATTATTGTATCACATTTAATCGTAAAGTCAACATTGACAAACGCAATGAATGAATATATTTTTTGAAGAGTGCAAAGCTAAATATTGCAATATTTTTTTCTTATCGCTATTGACAATCCCCCCTTTTCGGGGTTAAAATATTTATATCAATTCAATGGAATTGCCAAAGAATAATGTGAGGTGAGATTTCAGTGAGTAGTGACAGTAGCTACGGGCAACGAAACTTGAACAAATTCAATAATTTGCACAGCATAAACACCGTTGCAGACGTCCGCTCACGGAATCGGAGCTGATATTGTGCCTGCGGCGTGGCTTTGTGCCGTGCTGAAAGGGGCGCTTAAAATTGGACACTATGGTTGAAATCATCAGCAAGATGCTTGCCAACAACAAGTTCTCTGCTATCAAGGAAATGCTCAGCGAAATGAACATCGTTGATATTGCCGCCTTGATTGAGGAGATGGAGCCGGAAAACCAGGTTCGCCTTTTCCGCTTGTTGCCCAAGACATCATCGGCTGATGCTTTTTCTTATTTGCCCGGCGATATTCAGGGTAATATCGTTGACGCAATCACGAATTCCGAGCTTGAATTTCTTATGGAGGATATGTTCCTCGATGACGCAGTCGACTTCCTTGAGGAGGTCCCGGCAAACGTCGTGACCCGTGTGCTTGCCCACACCAAGCCGGAGACAAGAAAACTAATTAACAAATTCCTTCAATATCCGGATAATTCGGCAGGCAGCATCATGACTATCGAGATGGTTTCGTTCCCCGAGACCTACACGGTCAAAGAGGCGATAGAAATGATAAGAAAAACCGCTCTCGATAAGGAAACGATTTATACCTGCTATTGTATGGATGATAAGCGTAAGCTTGTCGGAACGATTCCGCTTCGTAAACTCATCGTTGCTCCCGAGAATCAGATTGTCAAGGACATCATGGAGGATGACGAACAGCTTATTTTTGTTAACACGATGGACGACCAGGAAGAGGTTGCAGCAATCGCAAAGAAATATGACTTGCTTTCAATCCCCGTTGTCGATAAGGAAGAAAGACTTGTCGGTATCATCACCATTGACGATATCGTTGACGTCATCGAAGATGAGAACACAGAGGACTTTGAAAAGATGGCTTTGCTGTTGCCCTCTGAGGATTCATATCTTAAAACAGGCATTTTCACCCTTTACAGAAACCGAATCGTTTGGCTTCTTATCCTCATGGTTTCGGCAACCTTTACGGGTCAGATCATTGAGGGCTTTGAAGACAAGCTTTCAATGATTGCAGGTCTGACGGCTTCAATCCCCATGCTTATGGACACCGGCGGAAACTGCGGCAACCAGGTTTCAACCCTTGTCATCCGTGGACTTGCCCTCGGCGATATTCATATCAAGGATTTCTTTAAGATTATCTGGAAGGAAATCCGAGTTGCCGTTCTCTGCGGCTTGACGCTTGCCGTTGTCAACTATGCGAGAATGTGGATCATCAAGCTTGTGACGCACAACGATATTTCAAGCAACACATTTATTGTTGTTTGTCTCGCAATGATTTGTGCCGTTATCGTCGCCAAGGTGATAGGCTGTGCATTGCCGATTTTGGCAAAACTTTTGCACCTCGACCCTGCGCTTATGGCAGGACCGATGATTACAACTATTGTTGATGCGCTTACGCTGCTCATTTACTTCGGCTTTGCGACACTCTTTATCAACAGCGGACTGCTGGTGGGAGCGTAAAACAAAATATCAACGCTTCGTTATCTTTGATTGCGGAGCGTTTTTTCTTGCACTAATCAGGAAAATATTATATAATCAGCATGAATTCTACGTCTCTATTTACGAGAGTGACCGCCATGTGAAGCTTGAATTTTTCAACACATGTGCCGAGCTCCCCGACGCAGAACCCGATAAGCTCTTTGACAGATTCTATCGAGGCGACAAGGCTCGGATACAGAAAAACGGAGGCTACGGAATCGGACTTTCGGTCGCACGTTCGATTGTTGAAGCAAATCGAGGAACGATAGATGCCGAATTTGCCGATAACGGAGTAAAATTTAAAATTAGATTTAAAAAAATCGCACCGAGTTGAAATTCGGTGCGATTTTATCTTGTTAAGATTTGACGGATTTAATCCAATTCAATCGTTCTGCCGAGGTCAAACGAATAGATTATTGTTCCGTGAATTTTTTTCCCTGTACATTCGTGCAGAGCAAATTCGTACATCTTCAGCTGCTCCTTATATCGGCTTTTCAGCATTTCCTCGTTCGTTCGGCGGTCGGTCTTGTAATCGACTATCACCAATCCGCCGTTCTCTTCAAAAGCGCAGTCGACGTAGCCCTGAACAACGATAATTTCATCAGCAGAATTTTCGGCAATGTCGGGATATATATCGCCGGCACGAACTCCGACGGTAACTTTTTTTTCACGCAGGAGAAGCGGTGAATTTTTAATTCTTGTTGCAATGTCATTCTTAAAGAATTTCTTGAGCTTATCACATTCAAGTATCTTTGCTTCGTCCTCGGTCAGGTGATGTTCGGCAACCATGCGCTCAATCTGTTTGTCAACATCAAAGCTCTCGGCGGAATAATCAAAGAATTCCATAAATTTATGCGTCGCCGTACCTCTGCTTGCCGGATTCATGCCGCTCTTGCTTAAAAATTGCGGTTTCTCGGCGGCAAAGTATTCAGTCGAGAATTCCGTTGCTTCAAGATCCGAGGGAGCGACTTTTGCCATAACACCTGCAAGCGATGAATACGGATACACATACTCGGTTTTGCGTTTAATCTCCTCCAAAAGAGCGGAATCGGCGGCAATTTCCTCGTGCTCATCGTCAGACTCGGTCGGCGTGCCGAGCTTGTTTATCAATTCAAAATGCATGTGTTCTGTCGCCGGTAAGGTTATCGGTGAATTTTTGCCCCAAAGCGGTGCGGCATCGGGATGACGGATAAATCCGAGAAGAAGCCAGTCAGCCATTGAGTTTTTTGAAAGCAAGGCAAACGGCATAATGTGATCGTCTCTGCCGACCTCTCCCTGAACCGCCGAAAGTTTTTTTTCGGGATTATCGTATCTTGTAACGCAGATTAGTCTCTCTTTTGCTCTCGTCATCGCAACATAGAGAACTCTCAGCTCCTCGGAACGACCGGAAACTTTTTCGGCAATGTCAATCGCTTTTTTGCCGACGGTCGGGAATTTACACTTGTGCTTTGAATCACGTCGCTCAAAACATATACCAAGATCCGGATGGTAGGAGACAACACTTCTTGCCGCATCTCCGTTGAACGGCACATTGAGATCGGCGATTATGCACACCGGGAATTCAAGTCCCTTACTCTTGTGAATTGTCATGATGTGCACAACGTCGGCAGCTTCGGAAACATCTGCGGCGGCTTCAAGGTCGCTGTTTCTGCGCTGAACTCTGTCGATAAAGCGGATAAAGCCCGAAAGTCCACGCTTGCCGGATTCTTCGTATTTCTTTGCGTAGTCAATAAGTATGCAGAGATTTGCCTTGCGTTGCGAGCCGTTCGGCATTGCGGAAGCGATAGCTTTGCAGCCTGTTTTTTCATACATTTCTTCAAGAAAACGATCGCAAGGAAGCGTTGCGCTGAGCATACGAAGCTCGTCGATTTTTGCGAGAAACGCAAGACATTTTTCATTGCCGCCGTCCGCAGCCTTTCTTATACAATGATAAATCGGTTTTTTACGTTCGTCAATTCGCATTTGAGCCAGCTCGTCTGCCGTGAAGCCGAAAATCGGTGAGAGCAGAATTGCCAGCAGCGGAACGTCCTGAACCGGATTGTCCGTTACTCTCATCAGGCTGAGCATTGTGCTGATTTCGGGCGAGGCGAAAAATCCCGATTTGCTCTCAATATATGATGGGATGAGGTTTTCGGCAAGAATCTTTTCATATATTTCGGCTTTTCCGCCGCCTGCCGAGCGCAGAAGAATACAGAAATCACGGTACGACGCTTTTCTGTAACCGTTCTTGTCCTTGACCTTCATGCCGCCGGAAATAATTTCATGTATTTTATCGGCGATAAACTGTGCTTCGCTCTCTCTGCCGACCTTTTCCTCCATATCGCCGAGGATATACATTTCGGCCTCGGGAAAGTTGCTTTCTTCATAGTCCGCCGCCGCAACGAGCTTTTCGTTTTTATTATAATTGACCGAACCGAGATATGAAGACATTATCTGAGAAAAGAGAAAGTTGACATTCTCCGTCACGCCGGAACGGCTTCTGAAATTTCGGTCAAGCGTAATTTTTGCCGGATAGTTATCTCCTTCGAAATTTTCGAGTGCTTTTCTTTTTTGAAGAAAAATTTCGGGCATTGCCTGACGAAAACGATAGATACTTTGCTTAACGTCGCCGACCGTGAACATATTCGTTTCATTCTTTGAAACTGCCCAAAACAGTGTATTCTGCAAATCGTTGACATCCTGATATTCGTCAACAAGGATTTCTTCAAAGCGTTCGGCAAAGCTTTCCGCAAGCGGCGTTTTATGCGCTTTGCCGTCTTTATCGTAGCTCACCAGCAGCTTCAGCGCAAAATGGCAGATGTCTGAAAAATCATAGCTGTTCGCCGCTTTCTTTTCTTCGTTGAGAATTTCGCCGTATCTAACAACCGCATCAATGAGCTTTTCGGCGATTGGTTCAAGATAGTTCATATCATCTTTGTTTTCGCTCTCGGATGCACAAAAAAGTGCAGTGAGCTTTTTCAGTTGATCGGAAAGAACTTTTTTCTGTGCCTTGACCGATTCGGACTGAGCGGAAGAATACTTGTTTGGCAATCGACCGAGACTGCCGACGGAGGCGGAGGAAATGGCATTCCGTATCTCGTCCCATGAGCCATGTTCTATTATTTTTGCAAGCTCTTCAAACATAGCTGTGTTGTTGGCAATTCCAACGCTGTATTTCTCACCGACAATCGGGTCGGCTATACCTGCATCATACATTTTTTCGCAGAGCATTAGGCAGTATTCAATAGATTGTGCAGCGTAATCTATAATGATGTTTCCCCATAAATGGTCTTCCAGAGGAATGTCGTTATGATATACGCACGAAAGTCCGTAAAGAAATTCCTCCGGCCTTGCAAATGCCATTGAATCGTTATAAAGCTTGCATATAAGGTCGGTCAGTGCACTATCATCCGTGCCGTTTGCCATTATGCCGACAAGCTCCGTAAACTCCGGTGAATTCTCTTTGTAAAGTTCGTCCATGACCCTCGAAACAGCGTCGTCGCACATCAAAGCAAGCTGTGAATTGTCAAGAATGCCGTAGTCCGGAGAAATGTCGATATCATGAAAGTTTTCGCGAACAATGTCGTTGCAGAAGCTGTCAATCGTGCTGATTTTTGCAAACGGCAGCAGGAGTGCCTGACGTTTGAGCAGGTCACTGTCGGGAGCTTTGTCAATTTCGGACATGAGTGCCTGATAGATTCTCTCTTTCATCTGTGCTGTTGCGGCTCTGGTGAAAGTGACAATGAGAAGTTCGTCGGCAGGGCATGGGTTATCTTCATCCTTGAGCCTTTCAATAACACGCTGAACCAAAACCGCCGTCTTACCCGAGCCTGCCGCTGCGGAAACGAGGATTGAGCCATGACGTGAATCGATTGCTTTTTTCTGTTCTTTTGTCCAATCAGGCATCCTCATCACCTCCTAATTTCTGCAAGCTTTCAATATGATTCGGACTTGCGATTTCCCTTGTCGGCGTGTTCTCGTCAACGTGACAAACGTCCGCATAGTCGCAGTATTTACAAACATCATTGTATGGACTTTGACTGTTGACTGCGTGCGCCGGCATAACATGAATAATTCCGTTATGAAGGTCAACCGCCATTTTTTCAAGAATCTTTTCGCATCGCTTCATCAGAAGCTCCATTTGTTTTATCGAAATAAGCGTACCGCCGTTTGCGCCGTCCTTTTTGATTGCGGCAGGCACAAACATTCCGCTTCCGCTGTTATCCATCATGTAAATTACACGGCTGTCATCGAGAACCATGCCGTTCATTTTTGTACCCTTGAGTTTCTTCTGTTCAATCGTCTTTTCGTCCTCATCACGCTCTGCTTCAACAAAGGGAGCGTTGACGGGCATATATAGAATTCCGGCCGGGATAATGTTCTTATAATCTCTGAAACCGTTTTTCCATATGGCAAAAAGGTAGATGAGCATTTGCATATTCAGCCCATAGAAAACCTCGTTGAGGTCGAATTTTTTTCCGCCGGATTTGTAATCGACAACCCTGACGTAGCTTGCTCCGTTCTGCTCGGCAACGTCAACGCGGTCAACCGAGCCTTTCAGCTTCAGTATTCCGCCGTCGGGGAGAGGAATATTGTAGGTATCAACCTCGCCGTCGTTATCTATGCTCAGCTCAAATGCGACCGGCACAAAATCGCTGTTTGCAAATTCCGCAACAAGCCTGTCAACAACCTCGCAGACGGTCAATCCGAGCTGACGGAAAAGGTAGTCGAATCTTTCGCCCATTTCCTCACCGGCAGTAAGGTTCTCTTTGAAATATTCCTCAAGAATATCAAAAACACATTTGTCACGGTCGGCCTTTTTCATGGTGCAAAGTCCGTCACTGCCGTATATTGATATAAGCTTTTCAAGTATATAATGTATTGCCGTGCCCTTTTGCATCGGGTCAAGCTCGGCGGTCTTTCTCGGCTGAGCATTAAGACCGTATTTGCAGAAATATTCAAACGGACACTTGTGATAAACCTCGGTTCTCGAAGCCGACATATACATGTTGAGCCCGAAAAGCTTGGTTGCGATTTCTCGGTCGCTGATTTTAATTTCTTCTTTGTTAACACCGCGGTTAAGTGCCGCAAGGCGGTCGGAGTAGCCCGGGATGTCCTCAAAATATTTTTCAAGCGTGCTGTGCAGAACGTCTTTTCTCTGCGTCAGCTCCGCCATAATGTCAAAAGCTCCTTCGACGCTCTCGATTCGCTCGATATTATCAATGTCAACGGTGTCAATAACAGTGAGCTTCGGGAAAAGCTTCTTCATTTGTGTAACAATTTCAGAGGGCGAAACCTGTGTGCCGTTGATGTCCTTGCGAAGATATGTAACGTAAAGTCTGTCGGAGGTTGAGCAAAGCGTGTTATAAGCAATGAAACGCTCCTCCATCATTTTTTCTTCAAAGCTGTCGTCGGTTTTTAGTTCAAATTCGGCAAGCTCACGGCGTTCATTCTCGGAAAAGATTCCGTCGGAATTCGGAATCATCGGGAAAACTCCGTCGTTCATTCCGACGGCGAAAACAATTTTCGGTGCGGAGGTCTTAACTCTGTCTGCACTGCCGATTGTGATTTCGTCAAGACCCTGCGGCAGATTGCCGACGGAGTAGGTAGAAACGAGCAAGTCAAAAAGATCCCTGAATCTTGACGGAGTTAATCTTACCCCCTTGAGCGATTCTGCAATACGGTCGAGCATTTCCATTGCCAGTGACCATATCCTGTTCTGCTCGGCGGCAAGCTCCGGTTGAGAACGCTCATTTAGCTTTATTGCAAGCTTTTTGAGGTTCTCGGCAACATTCATATCAATGAGCAGGTAATAAATGGCCTGTGCCGCTTCGGACGACGTGAAGTCCTTGAGCTTTACTCGGAATTTTTGCAATGGTGCAACGAGCTTAATTCTCGCATCGTTGATTTCTTTAAGCTCTGCGGTATCCTTTTCAAGCATTTTTTCGCCCAGTCCGTTCGGGTGAGCGGTCCATTCATCGTGCCACTTTTTGCCGTTTATTTGCCACATAAGCGCATAATTTTCAACCTTAGCGATTTCTTCAATCGTAAGGTCTGTAAGCCCCGTCTTTGCAAGGCGCATGAGCGCATCGGTCGAGAAGCCGGATGTACCGATTTCGATCGCACTTCTGACGAATTCAATCAGCGGCTCTGAGGTTATCGGTTGACGCTTGTCCTCGAAAACAGGCACGCCGTTTTTGATGAGAGCCGAACGGATTTGCCGTGAATAGTTGTTCTCGCTTCGTGAGATAACGGCTATATCACGGCAGCGAATATTTTCCGTTCTGATAAGCCGTTTTATTGTGCAGGCCACAAACTCACATTCGCTCTCAAAATCTTCGGCGGAGCAAAGTGTGATTTTTTTTGTTTCCTCTTCATATATATCCGCACCGCCCGAATAAAGTCCCTTTTCGAGCGTGTCAAGCTCCGGGTCAACGCCCTCGTCACGGGTGAGCTGTTCCGGCTTTGCAATATCGGTCCCGCTTTTTTGAGCACAGCGTATAAGCTTTCGTCTTGTCCTGAGAGTGTGGGCAAAAACGCCGAATTCATCATCGGATTTGTCAACACATATTGTCACCCAAGTCTCGGCAGCTTGGCTCATAATTCTTTCGAGCACGGCATATTCCTGTGCTGTGAAGCCACGGAATCCATCGATAAAAACCTCTGCACCGTCAAAATCTCTGTGCTTGTCCAGTACGGTGCAAAGAATATCGAGTGCACAGTCGTCGTCGAAGTAATTTTGTTCAACCAGTGCAGTGTAGGCTCTGTCGATAAGCAGAATTTCGCCGAGCTTGTCTTTGAGAAGCGACGGCTTCAGCTTTGGGATGGTTTCTTCAATTTTATCTGAGGTCACGGAACACTGGCGGAAATCCTTAAGCGTCTTGAGCATCTGCAAAATAACGGCAGGGCTGTATCTGTGGCGTGAATAGACCTGCAAATCGTCGCCGGCCTCATCAAGAGCAACGCTCATGAGCATTGCACGGGTGCTGTCATCAAGAGCTTTTTTTGAATTCAGTCCGTATTTTTTCAAAAGATTTTTTGCCAGGAAAGAGAAGCTGACAACGCTGACTTTGTCCGCACCCCGTGCGCCGAGCAGTTCAAGCATTTTCTTCTCAGTATGGAAGGAATACTGCTCCGGGACGATGAGTGTAACCTCGCCGCCCTGTTCTGTCTTTTTACGGATTTCTTCATAAATGCGTGTCGTTTTGCCGCATCCTATTCGTCCTGTTACAAGTCTGAGCATGATCCCTTCGTCCTCCGTGCTTTAATGATACAATTATATAATAATAATTGGCTAAAAGCAATATTAAAAATAAATCGACAGCACCGAAAAGGGTACTGTCGAAATCAGTCATATAAGCTTATTTTGAAGTCGAGTCCATTTTTTTAATATGTTCTTTAAGGACGATGTTAATATATTGTGATAAAGAACGGTCATCTTCTTCCGCTTCAAGGCGCAGACGTTCAAGGAGATCGCTGTCAATAGTAATGCTGATTTTTTCTTTAAGAGGTTTCATTGTGCTCACCTTTAACCAATTATTTCAATAGAATTATAACTCATTGTCGGAATTTGTATTGACAAATACTATAAAGTAGGATAAAATAAGATAAAGTAGCATAGAAAGAGAGAAGAAATTATGCCTAATAATAACGATCCGGTATATATAAGTCAATATTTGGAATATGTCGTTGAATTTGAAAAATACGTTTGGATTTGGACAAATGCAATGAATACCGCCAATAATCAGCTGCAAATGCTTTATCGGAAAAGAAATAGCTTGGACAACGCAGTTTCACAGGGTATAAATGAAAATAAAGCGCTTAATCTAAGATATGCCGCTCAGGTAAATATTAGAAAAAAGGATAGCAAAAAATTTTTAAAAAGAGCTGTTTTATCTGTAATCGGTTTTATAGTTATCATAATGGTTTTATTAGTTATTTATGTATTAAACAAATCGGGCATTACAAAATATACGGAAGCTGCTTACCCACTTGTTTGGGGAGAGATTTTTCTGTTTTTCTTTGGCATATATAACATTAACCGATATTTTAAGAATAAACAAAGCATTTCTCAAATGAAAAAATTCGATGTAAACAGTGCATCGGAGGCATTAGTGAAAAACAGAAAAAATCAAGCAGAGTTATACAGAATTAACAGCAAAGAAGAGGAATTGAAAATTAAAGAAAAACAAAGTGAAATTTTTACGGCTTTGCAGGATGCCAAAAGCAGTCTTCGAGATATCTATGCTGTTAACGTACTCCCGGAAAGGTACAGGTCTTTTTGTGCGGCAGCCACTATGCTCGGATATTTGCAGACAGGAAGATGTACTGCGATTCAAGGACATGGCGGAATTTATGATACCTATGAAATTGACATGCAGAATCGTGCTATTATTACAACATTGGAAGAGATAAAGAATATTTCACTGCAAATAGAAGCAAATCAACAGCTGCTTTTAAGCGAAATGCAGCAGGCAAACAGGACGTTAACAAATATTAACCAAACCGTAAACAGGATAGATGTTACAACAAAACAAATCGAAAAAAATACAGCTATTTCGGCAGCGGCAAATCAGCAAACAGCTGCAGCGGCAAGCTGGATAGCTTGGAACGTGTGAAAGGAGATTTAAAATGGAACAAAACAGCGCGATTGCATTTTTGGAAGAAAAAAGAGATTATTTGTTTCCTAACAAAGATTATTCTCAAACTGAGCTGGTAGCGGCCTTGCTGACTGCTCCTGAGGAGCTTATGTATTCCTTACAAGATATTAACTTTATCAATCCGACACTAATGCTGGGAATTTCGGTAATCGGAGGCCCGGTTGGGCTTGACCGATTTTTGCTAAAGGAAATAGGAACGGGAATTTTAAAATTAATAACTGCAGGCGGTTTTGGCTTTTGGGTATTTGCAGATATCTTTACGGCAAAGAAAAGGTGCAGAGCATATAATTGTAAATTGTTGATAGAAGCTATAAGTGACCCGTCAAAAGCAAGCGAAGGATTGAATCTGAACATTGATATGGATAGGGTCGTTAACGTTGCAAAAGCGGCTGCACCGGGGCTTAAAGCAATCCGAAAAGCAGGAAAAGAATTTTCTGATACATTGGATTCCGAAAAAATATATCGTTACAGATAAAGCAAAAGTGATAAGCGTAAATAATACAATATTTGCACTTTCAGTTAATCGGAAGATACTCAAAGGAGAAGAAAAAATGGACGAAAAAATAATAGAAACATATAAGCAAGGTTGTAATTTTTATTACGGGAAAGATGGCTATCCACTTGACTATCAGAGAGCCTATATACTGATTAACGAGGCAGCTAAAGGCGGATTATCCGATGCTATGAACCACCTCGGCGTAATGTATAGGGACGGAAATGATGTATGTCAGGATTACGGACAAGCTTTTAACTGGTTTGAAAATGCATTGTCAGCTGATAACCGTAATTATCTTGCCTATCATAATATTGGAAAAATGTATTATAATGGTCTTGGAGTTTCTAAAAGTATAGAAAAAGCATATGAATATTTTGGCAATGCCATAAGATTTAATCCGTCAAAAAATGGTTCGATATATGTTGATGATTGTTTTACTGTAGGCTGTATTTTTATAAGCAGAAATCGCTTAAGAGAAGCATTTCCGTATTTTAAAGAAGCGGCAATGAAAGGGAATAAACATGAGGCTTGGCATAATTTGGGATACATATGTTCAAAAAAAGGCGTTCCGGGTGCTGATAGACAAACATCATTTCCATATTTTATGAAAGCGGCAAATTTGGGATATGTTCCGTCAATGTATGAGGTAGGATGCATATATATATCTAAAATGATGTTTAGTGAGGGTATGCCGTGGGTGGAAAAGGCCGCCGCAATGGGATATGAACCCGCTATAAAAAATATCAAAAAATTTAAAGCCGGGCGTGCGGCACATAATAATTCAATTCTTGATTATTTTGGGTAATATATAAAGTTAGTCGGCAGTACCGTTTTGGTACTGCCGATTAGATTTATATTATGTTAAGTAAGCCTGTTTTGCTTGTAAAGACGTTTTCTTCGTCAAATTGTTTTTCCCGCTGACGTTCAAGTGTTTTTACGGTTTCAACCTCATTTTCATCGGCATATACGCTTGTGACTGTTACCGAAGCGACCTCGGAGAATGAGCTGGTTGCCTTTTCGTTGGCTGCATATGCGACTACCTTGTAGAAGTATTCGCCCGGCTGGTTTGCCGAGAAATCGGTGAAGCTTGTGCCCCTTACATCGCTGATTGCAACATAAACACCGTCAACGGTTCTTGAACGGTAAACAACATATTTTTCTGTTCCGTCAACCTTGTCCCATGTGAGATTGCCAAATCCGTTTTTATCGTTTTCGGCCTTTGAAATAACGGGAGCGGGGAGTTTGGCCGTGATGTACATGATTTCAGTGAAATCACTGTCGTATTTTTCTTTGTCGGCAAGGGTCTTGAGCTTGTAATAATATCTGTGACCTTCTTTGACGTCCTTGTCAATAAAGCTTGTGGTGTTGCCGTCAAGTTTTTTATGTTCCTTGAATTTGCCGTCAGAGCTTTCGCAGCGGTAAATTATGTAGCCCTTTGCTTTATCAACCTTATCCCAGCTTATGCCTATTTCATCCTTGGTGATATTTGTTAACTTAATATTCTGCGGCTTGCCTATCAAAACGTTAACGTCAACCGAAGAAAAAGCCGAACCGTAATTGGTCGTCGCCGTGAGAGTTACCCTGCCGTATCCCATGCCGGTTATAATGCCGGTATTGCTGATAACTGCAATGCTCGGGTCGGAGGAAGTCCATGTCACGCCCTTGTCGGTCGAGCCGACGGGGAGCTGCGCCCACATAATTTCGGCTGTCTGACCGATGCCGACATTGACCGAGGTTTCGCTAAGAACAAGCTGCTGCGGCTTGTCGCTGACTGTTACGACGGCGTACATCGGACCTGTGTAAAGGTTGCCGTTGATTGTTGCGTAAGCCCTGTAATAATATGTTGTATTCGGCTTAAGCTTGCCGAATTTCTTCGCTATATCCAAGCTAAGTGGAATTTCATTGCTTGAAGAACCGGAAACAACGGGATATTTGGCAAGGTTGTTTTTGTTTGCGCCGAAGTAGAATCCGGCCGAAGAGATATAGTTGCCGCCGCTGTTTTTTATTGAACCGTTCAGTGTTGCGTCACTGCTGGTTATGCTCGTTGCCGTGGTAGTTACGACCGAGAGATTGCTGCCGTATGCCGTTGAATTGGAATGTGAACCGCTCGAAGAGGAAACGGATGCCGCAAAGGCATATGAACCGACATAGGTTAAAGCGTCGTTATATTTCGGAACGCCGTAGCCGAGAACATATGAGGCATTCAGACCCCTTGTTCTTCCGTTGCACATGTATCCCTCGTCACCGCCGGTGTTGCCCTCAATGGTGTAGAGGTTGTTCCCTGAAACGCCGGTAACAATTCCTATATGCTGTGCGCTTGAACCGCCGCTCCAGTTAAAGAATACCATATCGCCCGGTTTGGGAACATAGCCCGAAGAGCGTGAATAATAAATCGACCTGCTCTGATACCAATCGGTGAGTGTTCCGCAGTTTCCGAGTCGAGGTACTATAGAGGAAGGGATACCTGCCTGCGAAGCGCACCATGAGATAAAGTATGCACACCATGCGCCGTTCGGCTCGCCGAAGGAAGCACCGTATTTTGTGTAACCGCCGTCGCTTGTGGACGGAATCGGATTGCCTGAACTGTTAAGCTCCGTGTAGCCGAGCTGAGTTTTGGCAACTCCGAGCAAATCGGCAATATGCGAGCCTGTATTTCTGTGAGTATTCGGATAGTAGTCGGGATAGCCGGCGGCCGCCGCTTCAAACGCAACGCAGAAGCACAGCACAATTACCGTAAATAATGCACTGATGCGTTTAACATTGTTTTTCATTACGTTCACTATCCTTTCTTAATCCGTATAATTATATTTTATCAAATTGATTATCCTCTGTCAATGGAGCAAAGCGGTAATAATTCCTGTCAGTGTGCCGAGAATCATAAGTCCGGCAAGAATGAGAGAAATTATTTTTGTCGTGTTTCTGTTCATTTCTTTTTGCCTTTCTTTTTGAAAAATCCTGCTTTTGAGAATGCAGTGATAAACATTCCCGTGAGTGCGCCTGCCGATCCGATAATCAGGTCGGTCATGGTGTCGAGAAGTCCCGCTTCGGTATTGAAGCCCGAACGCTGGAGATTAAGCCCATAGAGCCTGTCCATTGTGAATTCGTAGAATTCCCAGCCGGTCAAAAGCGTAACCGAAAACGCAAGGCCGAACATCGCCGCCAGTGCAGGGCTGAGCTTTTTATCCTTCGGCTGTCTGCTTTGAATTATGACCGCCAGCTCATAGCTGCCCGCTGCTGCGATATAACCGGCAAAGAAATGCTCGGGAATGTCAATATGCTCAAAGGTTGTGAATTTATTTATTGTTGAGCCGACAACAACGCCGAAGCAGATCAAAAGATTGAGCATGGTCTGCACACGGTGCGGAAAGAGCGTGATGAATGTCTTTCCGCCGAGGAGTTGAAAAAGATCCCAAAGGAAAGTAAAAATTATCGCAAAAACCGCTTCAAGAAATTCCGTTGTGTAGCCGGTGAAAAGCATGACCGCGCCCCATATAAAAAGAAGTCCTCGGCAGATATACCAAGTCACCTGAACCGCCGTCGGCAATTTCGGAATTGAATTCAATGTTTTTTTCTTCATTATGTCCCCTTAATAAGGCAGCGGCCGCAAGCCCGGCATATACCTTGATTGAATTTGATTTTTATACTCTGCCGCCGGTTACCGCTCTCAGAAGCTTAGGCGAAATTCTTTGAATAACCTTGTAAGCAACGGCCGCCAAAGCGACAATAAATATCGGAAAAATTATGCGAACCGCAATATTGGCAACGCTTGTATACGGCGAAATTTTAAAGAAAAATTTCAGCATATAATCCTTTATAATGCTCATGGGTTTATGTATCGCATAAATCATGAACGAAAGATGATATATTTTTCTGTCTCTTACCGCAGGTATCATCGGAGTGAAATACAACAGCAGAGTCGGAAGAATTTTAGCGATTGTTTTGGCCGTAATTCCCGGAAAACCGATTTCAAGGGCAAGTGCAAGAATGATAAGCGAAAGAACATATTTCATCTTATCCGTCCCGTCAGAGCCTTCGGAAAAGCGCCCCATAAATGCACCGATCATAAATGCAGGGAAATAGGTCAAGATGCTCCACATGTATCCGTAGGATGTGATTCTTTCAAACAGCACATTTTCCGTGGCACTAAAAATATATATTGCAAAAGTGACTGCAACGGTTGCACACCATCCGACTTTTTTGTTTGAGAAAACAAGCAAAAGTATCGGCGATAAAAGCGTCCAAAAGAACAGCACATAAATATACCAAAGTGCCGTATCCGACGGCCAATCCCTTAGTATGATAACATCAAGCATTTTCCTGAGTATCTGTAACGGATCGGGTGATTTGTGTGCCAATAGCAAAATGACTGTGTTCAACGCAACGGTTACCGCTTCCCATATTGCAAACGGGAGAAGAAGAGTGAAGGCTCTTTTCTTCACCTTTTCCGTGTAATTCTTCATTGAAAGAGTTCTGAAAAGGAGGAAGCCGCTTGTTGAGAAAAACCAGCACAATGCAATATACGCAAGCGATTCGGCAAAAGAAATAACGGTCGTATTAATTCGCTCATCAATTACATTTACGGAATCAAAATGATATTGGCAATGATAAATAACAATAAAGATTGTCATTATAAAGCCGACAAATTTAATTCTATCGCTAATATCCCTCGTCATAGTGTTTTCCTCTTCTTGCAAAGCATAAAATCATTATATCATTTTCAAACTGTTTCGTCAATAAATATGATGTTGCATTAATGATAAAAACTGTTGCAATTTGTTAAAAAAAGGCTTATAATATCTGCGGAAACCAATAAAAGTGAGGTTATTTAAAATGTCAAATCAGGTTTTAGTCGAAACATCGGCTCGCCACGTTCATGTCACACAGGAGGTTCTCGAAACTCTTTTCGGCAAGGGATATGAGCTTACCAAGAAGAAGGACCTTTCCCAGCCCGGTCAGTTCGCTTCAAACGAAAGAGTTCAGGTTATCGGACCCAAGAGCAGCTTCCCCGCTGTTTCAATTCTCGGTCCCGTTCGTCCCGAGACTCAGGTTGAGCTTTCAGCTTCCGACGCACGTTCAATCGGTGTAAACGCTCCCTGCCGTGAGTCGGGCGATATCGCAGGCAGCGGCGCATGCAAGCTTGTAGGTCCTGCAGGCGAGGTTGAGCTTAGCGAGGGTGTTATTGTTGCAAAGCGTCATATTCATGCAACTCCCGAGGATGCAGAAAAATTCGGCCTCAAGGATAAGGAAATCGTTTCCGTTAAGATTAACTCCAACGGTCGTTCACTTGTTTTCGGCGACGTTGTTGTAAGAGTAAGCCCCAAGTATGCTCTTGCAATGCACATTGACACAGACGAGTCAAACGCAGCTTTTGCAACTCCCGGCATGATGGGCGAGATTATTAAATAAGCTACATAGCAATGAAATGACTGTTCCGATTTATTCGGGACAGTTTTTGCTTTGTGTGCAAGGCCCGGTCTTAAGCCTTATTCCTGTGCAAAAAAGCTTGACTAAACCACAAGATATAGTGTAAAATATACTTTGTATTTTGGAAAGTATCGCTTTAAGGAAAGGAATGGTCATTTCTATGGCAAAAAAGACAAGCTACGGAAATAACGACATCGTGGCACTCAAAGGACCGGATCAGGTTCGTAAACGTCCGGCTGTTATTTTCGGCTCCGACGGATTGGAAGGTTGTCAGCATTCCGTTTTTGAAATTTTATCAAACTCTATTGACGAGGCTCGTGAGGGCTTCGGCGATAAAATCATTATCACTCGCTTTCTCGATAAGTCGGTTGAAATTCAGGACTTCGGCCGAGGAATTCCCGTTGACTATAACGAGAAAGAAAAGAACTACAACTGGTTTCTTGTTTTCTGCACCCTTTATGCAGGCGGCAAGTACAATACGAACAACGGCGGCAGCTATGAATATTCTCTCGGACTTAACGGTCTCGGACTTTGCGCAACTCAGTTCGCTTCGGAGTACATGGAGGCCGAGATTCACCGTGACGGCTGGTGCTACAAGCTCAATTTCAAAAAGGGCAAGGCTGTCGGCGAGATGGAAAAGGAAAAGTACACCAAGAGGGACACAGGCTCACGCATAAGATGGCGACCCGACCTCAAGGTTTTTACCGATATTGACATTCCGCTTGAATACTATCAGAGCACCATAAAGCGTCAGGCAATAGTCAACGCAGGAGTTAAGTTTATTCTTAAAAATCAGCTTAACAAGACACAGTTTGAAACATTTGAATATTGCTACACGGACGGCATCACCGATTATGTCAAAGAGATTGCCGGCGATAACGCAATGACAGGTGTGCAGACGTGGAAAGCCGAGCGTGTCGGACGTGACCGTGACGACCTCAACGATTACAAGGTGCTTATAAATTCCGCCCTTTGCTTTTCAAACAAAAATCAGCTTAAGGAGTATTACCACAATTCGAGCTGGCTTGAGCACGGCGGCGCACCCGAAAAGGCAGTCAGAAACGCTTTTACCTATCAGATTGACGCTTATCTCAAGGCGAACGGAAAATATGTAAAGAATGACCCGAAAATCAAGTTTGAGGACATCGAAGACTGTATGATTCTTGTCGTTTCCGCATTCTCAACTCAGACCTCATATGAGAATCAGACTAAGAAAGCCATTACAAATAAATTTATCCAGGAAGCAATGACAGATTTCTTCAAGCATCAGCTTGAAATTTATTTCATAGAGAACAGGGCAGAGGCCGAGAAAATCGCCAATCAGGTGCTCGTCAACATGAGAAGCCGAGTTAAGGCGGAGACAACACGTCAGAGCCTTAAAAGGACACTTTCAACCTCGAATGACCTTGCAAACAGAGTTCAGAAATTTGTTGATTGCCGAACCAAGGACGCAAGCGAACGTGAGCTTTTCATCGTGGAGGGTGATTCTGCTCTCGGCGCCTGTAAGCAGGCAAGGAATTCGGAGTTCCAGGCTCTTATGCCCGTCAGAGGAAAAATTCTCAACTGTCTCAAGGTTGAGTACGACAGAATTTTTAAAAGCGAGATCATAACCGACCTTATTAAGGTTCTCGGCTGCGGCGTTGAGGTTAAGAGCAAGGCGATGAAGGGCCTTGCACAGTTTAATCTCGATATGCTCAGATATAATAAGGTTATTATCTGTACCGATGCCGACGTTGACGGCTTTCAGATAAGAACTCTTATTTTGACAATGATATACAGACTTATGCCGACCCTCATCGAGGAGGGCAAGGTCTTTATTGCGGAAACTCCGCTTTATGAAATTAATACGAAGGATCAGGTTTGGTTCGCCTATACCGAAAAGGAGAAAACTCAGGCTCTCGAGGAGATAGGCAATCAGAAATATACAATTCAGCGGTCAAAGGGACTCGGTGAAAACGAGGCGGACATGATGTGGATGACGACTATGAATCCCGAAACCCGCCGCCTTGTCGAGATTCTTCCGGAGGACGCAGAGAAAACGGCGCAGATATTCGATATGCTGCTCGGCGATAACCTTGCAGGACGTAAGGAACATATCGCCGATAACGGACATCTTTATATCGATATGCTCGATTTAAGCTGAGAGGGGTGGTATGAATGGCTAAGAAAAAGAAAACTGAAAAGCCCATTGAAAAAATGGATCAGAATACCCATATTCTCGGCGCGGGTGACGTCTTACGTCAGAATATCACAGAAACGCTTGAAACAAACTATATGCCCTATGCAATGAGCGTTATTCTCTCCCGTGCGATTCCCGAGATTGACGGCTTTAAGCCCTCTCACAGAAAGCTTCTTTATACAATGTATAAAATGGGACTTATCAACGGTGCAAGGACTAAGTCGGCGAATATTGTCGGACAGACGATGAAGCTCAATCCGCACGGCGACGCTGCGATTTACGATACAATGGTTCGTCTTTCAAGAGGCTACGAAGCACTTTTGCACCCGTTTGTTGACTCAAAGGGAAACTTCGGTAAGGCATACTCAAGGGATATGCAGTGGGCGGCTCCGAGATACACCGAGGCGAAGCTTGCTCCGATTTGTACGGAGCTTTTTGCCGAAATTGATAAGGATACGGTGGATTTTGTCGATAACTACGATAATACGATGAAAGAACCGAGCCTTTTACCTGTAAGATTCCCGAGTATTCTTGCCAACCCGACTACGGGCATTGCCGTCGGTATGGCAAGCTCAATTTGCCCGTTCAATCTTCGTGAGCTTTGTGAGACGACGATTGCACTCATTAAAGATCCCGAGGCCGATATTTCCGAAACGCTCAAAGCTCCGGACTTTGCCGGCGGCGGTTTGCTTCTCTATGACAGAGATGTTATTGATTCAATTTACAAAACAGGCCGTGGCGGCTTCAAGGTAAGGGCAAAGTATAATTATGATAAAGACGGAAAGTGCATTGATATAACTGAAATTCCGCCGACAACAACAGCTGAAGCGATAATCGACAAGGTTATTGAAAAATTCAAGTCCGGCTCACTGCGTGAAATCAGCGATATTCGTGATGAAACGGACAAGTCGGGTCTTAAAATCACAATCGACCTCAAAAAGGGCACAGACCCCGACAAGCTTATGCAGAAGCTTTATAAAATCACTCCGCTTGAGGACACGTTCTCCTGCAACTTCAACGTGCTGATTGCCGGTGCGCCGAGGGTCATGGGTGTCGGTGAGATACTCAACGAGTGGATTGCATTCAGAACCGAGTGCGTTAAGCGCAGAGTTTATTTCGATTTGAGCAAGGCTAAGGATAAGCTTCATTTGCTTGAAGGTTTGCAGAAAATTCTTCTCGATATCGACAAGGCAATTAAGATAATCCGCTCAACCGAGGAAGAAAGTGAAGTTGTTCCGAACTTGATGATAGGCTTCGGCATTGACGAAATTCAGGCGAATTATGTTGCAGAAATCAAGCTCCGCCACCTAAACCGCGAGTATATTCTCAAGAGAACGCAGGATATTGAACAGCTCAGAACCGACATCGAAAAGATGGAGGATATCTTAGCTCATAAGTCGAAGATAAAGAAAATCCTTGTAAATGAGCTGACCGATGTTGAAAATAAATACGGTCAGGACAGAAAAACTCAGATTGTTTTCGCCTCCGAGGTTGCCGAGGAAGAGGTTGAGGAAGAAATCCCCGATTTCCCTGTAACTCTTTTCTTCTCCAAAGATGGCTATTTCAAGAAAATTACGCCGCAGGCACTCAGAATGAGCGGTGAGCAGAAGCTCAAAGAGGGCGACGAAATGCTGCTTGAAATTGAGGCGACGAACAATACGGAATTGCTGTTCTTTACGGATCAGTGTCAGGTATATAAGGCAAAGGCGGCCGATTTTGACCTTGGCAAGGCGAGCCAGCTCGGTGATTTTGTTGCCAACAAGCTCCAAATGGACAGCGGCGAGAATACGATTTATATGCTGCCGACGCTTGACTATAAGGGCTATGTGATGTTCTTCTTTGAGAACGGAAAGGTCGCCAAGGTTGACCTTTCGTCATATCAGACCAAGACGAACAGAAAGAAGCTTATCAAGGCGTACAGCAATAAGTCGCCCATAGCTGCAATCAGAAAGATTGAAGAGGACTGCGACCTTGTTCTTGAATCGACGGCAGGGAAGCTTCTGCTGTTCAACACAGGAGCGATAGCACCCAAGACAACCAAGGATACGCAGGGTGTTGCGGTTATGACGCTCAAAAAAGGCCATGTGGTAAAGCTTGTCAGGGATTATCATAAGGGTGAATTCGCAAAGCCGTACAGATACAAGACAAAAAATCTGCCGGCATCGGGTGCAACTCTGAGTTCGGAGGACGCAGGCGAACAGCTTTCTCTTATATGAAAGAACATTGATCGTTTGATAAGACCTAAATAAAAATCGCCGCTCACCATAAAAAGTGAACGGCGAACAGCGGAAAATTGCAAACGCTGATTATTTATAATTTCCGCTGACGGCGGCTTGTTTCTTGCCGCCTGATATTATAATGACCCGATTTTTCGCAATAATTCATTGAAATGTGTTGCTTTCTGAAAAAATTATGGTAATTACTATTGCATTTTGTGAAAGTGTGTGCTAAAATAAATCGGTAAAAATACTTATGGAGGTTTGATTATGAGTGCTTTGCAGTATGTATTCGGAGCAATTCTTATAATTCTTGCAGTTTTCCTTATAATCGTCGTTCTTCTTCAGGAGAGCCGTTCGGCAGGTCTTTCAGGAGCAATTTCCGGCGGTGCCGACACATTCTTCGGCAAGAGTAAGGGCAGAACTATGGAACAGAAGCTTGTTAAGCTTACAAAAATTTCCGCAATCGTTTTCTTTATTCTTACACTTGGCATTACGATTTTCTTTATGTTCAAGTATTAATTCAACTGAATAGTAAATGAAGCAGGTAATCGGAGTTATAGCAGCATTCATTTACAAAAAGAAAAGTTAAAAAGCAGCGGCAAGACACGAAAGTTTTGCCGCTGCTTTATGCTGTTCATATTAAAAATCTTATCTCTTGCTGTACTGTTTAATAAGGTCGTTTTTAACATCCCAAAGACGCTGAGAAAGGTCAACATAATAGTTGTGAGGATTTTCAAATCTTGTGACCTCATCCCAAAGCGTATTCACCTGATCAAGACAGTATTTCTTTATATCGTCAATATCCTGATACTCATAAACTCTCTTGCCGTTGATGAAAAGCGGTTGGAGAAGCTGACGGGCGGTGAAGTTGTAGACGTTCTTGCGCTTCCAGGTGTAGTCCGGGTCGAAAATCTCATAATCATGACTGTCATCAATCGTTTCATCCTCAAGAGTGATAACGTCGGCAAGCGCCTTGCCGGATTCATTGTCATAGAGTCTCCAAAGCTTTTTTGCTCCGGGAGTTGTAACCTTGGTGGTATTTTCACTGAGCTTGATTTTCGGAATCATTTTACCGTCCTTTTCAAC
>ULWL01071557.1_pt1 | contig 50305 bp, 64 predicted proteins | sample 1960171 | NCBI WGS metagenome assembly ULWL01 (sample SAMEA4835807, study PRJEB28245) | human gut metagenome | biome: gut microbiome; material: fecal sample | place: Denmark | collected 2008 | reverse complement strand
CCGTCAGTGTTCGTGTACACAATCTAGTGTACACGAACAATCTAGACTATAACATTAACCATAATGGTTGAAAAAAATAATAAACTATGCTATAATAACATAGTTATGGGGGCTAGTATGATTGAAAAAAGAAGTAATAAGATATTTAGATGTTTGCTTATTATGTTAATATTTGTAGTAACACTAACAATTACTAGTTGTAAAAAAGAAGTTAGTGGTTATAGCGATATTAAAAGAGTAGTACATAAAGAGATATTAAATCAAAAAGGCAACAACAATAACACTTATTATGTAGTGATATATTCCACGACATGTACCTTTTGTGAAAATCTAGAAGATAGTGTTGTTGAATACTGTAATTTCGTCAATAAAAAAAATGGATGTATAAAAAAAGATTATCCCCCAATGTATGCATTAAACATTAATGCAAGTAAGGATAATCCAGATATTAAAGCATCTGATAATGAATATACAAATTTTACAGGTACATCAGATTATAAAGATATTAAATTTTCAGCCGCTCCTGCACTTGTGGTTGTAACGGATAAAAAGGTTGAAAAATTTATATCATCAAAGGTGACTAATACCCCTGTTAGTGATATTAGAATATTATTAAATAAAACAATGAAATGAGGTTAATATTATGAGTAAAACAAATAATAAGGTAAATAAGGTATCTAATTTTTCAGGAATTATCTTTTTAGTAGCGATAATCGCTATTACAATATTCCTTGCGATTTTTATTTTTATCAATGTTGGTAAGCCAGTAACCATTAAAGACGTAACAAAGATGAAACATGTAACCGTTGAAAACTATAAAAACTATGATACAAAGCACAAAGAGTATTATGTTTATTTATATAATACTAAAAGTAGTAAAGATGCTGAATTAAAAGAAGTTATTTTAGAATATGCTAATTATGCAAGAACTCATTCGGACGCTTTACCAATTTATGTTATGGATTATAATGACAAGCAAAATGAAAAAATCACTGATTCTAGTAATTTAAACTTTTCATCGGATACTGCTAAAGAAAGAAGTATACCAACATTAATTAAAATTAGTAGTGGTTCAAAAAAAGATACTAAAACAACAGTATCAACAATTAAAACTGAATTGTTCCAAGCAATGGGAAGATAAAAAAGGCTCTAAGAGCCTTTTTAATTTACTCCAGCTAAAATATTTAAATTTCTTAAAGTATTGTCTTTAACCATATTGTTTATTTGATAGGCTAAAGAGTCAAGATTTAATACATCACTATCGATTATGTTATGGACTTTTATTTCATTTACTATTAAGACTATAAGGTGACTGATAGATTCACTTTTTTTCCATATACTAGTATTATCATTAATGAGTAGTTTTTGTAAATCGTTTACTATTTCAGTTAAATGAGGTAATTTTTCTAGGCCCTTAAACCACCATTTATAATAAGGCATATATATATCATTTAGTAAATAAAGGGTACATAAGGCGTGACGAGTAAATTCATAAAGTGATAAACTTGCGGCAGAGGAGTCTTTCCTTTTAATTGCCCGTTCGTAGTTGTAAACTCCCGATTGATACATTAAAAGGATGTTGCCAGCTAGTTTTTTGTATTTAATGTCTGTGGGGTATTTTAATATTTGATTTCTAATTTTGATAAAGTTATTAGCGCCATCTTTAAATATTTTACCATTTGTTGCTTCTAAAAGATAAAAGCTTGGAATACTTAACCATTCATAATCACTAAGTTTTCCATCTATATTACCTATTTTTTGCAAATAAAAATCACTAATTCTAATTACATTTTCACCAAGCATTAAATGATCGTATTTTCTTTTCATTCCCATAAATTCTTTCGGCAAGGTATTGTATGCCCGCTCTAATCTAAAGATTGTTTGTTCACTAAAATCATCAGGAACAAAAATCATAAAACGCGGTTCAAAATCATGGTCTTGTGAAATATCATCATCAAATCCTAAGCATTCAGAACCACTACCAACTAAACCAATAGTTATTTGGTCGACTAATTCAAAAAATTCATCGTGCAGCATTTTTTCACCATAGGCTTTGTAAAATGCTTCAGCTATTTCTAATCCTTTCATATATATCTTTAACCCTTTCTAATAATTCATTGGCATCGATAAAATATCCATAATACTTTATCGTACTAGCACATTTTTCAGCCACAAAAGCATAATAGCCATCATGGGGAATACTTATATCATTTAGAATACTTAAAGCCTTAGTAACGTATTTATCAATAAGGGTTGAGGCATCTAAAAGGCCTAATTTTAATTCATATAAATTAGCAATATTTAGATATGTGATGGCCTGATCAATTTTTTGTTCACGATTATTGCTTAAAATATTTAAAGCTTTAAAATAATTAGTTAGACTTTCATCGAATAATCCTAAATCCATTTTGGAAAGACCCATATTATTGTATAAGCCTGCTAAATTATAATCATCTTGAGGAAGAAACTTCAAATATATATTTTCAGCCTTTTGATAATAAGTTAAGGCCTTTTCATTTTCTTGTAAAAATTTATAGCCTGTGCCGATATTTAAGTATGTAGTGCCTACACTAATTGAGTCATCAAGTTTTAGTTTATCTAAAAGGGAAAGACATAAGTTAATATATGATATTACTTTTTCGGTATTATTAATTTTACGGTATAACCCAATTAATTCATTACAAATAGTAAGTTGCCCTTTTAAATCTTTTAGGTAAATTGCCTCTTGTTCCCAGTATAGTAAAAGTCTTTCAGCATTAACATAATCATCTTTGTTTAAATAGTTATCAAGTTTATTAATAATTCTTGATATAGGAATCATTTGTAATGGTTCATCTTCATCGTTAATCAATTCAGAAGTCTTTAATAGACATCTTGGTTCTTCATAGTCTTCTCTGTTAATCATATTGCCCTCCTAGTATATTTTAACACATTTACCATATGTAAGTAATGGATAATACACTATTAATAAAATAAAGATTACTAGCTTTGACTTAAGGGTGATTTTTTGGTATAATAAACAAGAGGTAAATTGAAAATGATATTAAAAATAGGGATTATTATATATATAGTTATTGCAGGACTTCATCTTGCTATGTCATTTGTTGAACAAGAAAGATGGAGAAAAATTACCAAGCCAATGCTTATGATAACATTACTTGTTATTTCAATTATATATGGAAATAGCGTTAATCAGCTTAGTCCTATATTGTATATTGCGATTGGATTAGGGCTAATTGGTGATATTCTTTTGATATTTGATAAAAACCATTTAATATTTGGATTAGGTGGAATAACTTTCTTTTTTGGTCATGTATTATATATAGTACAAATGATTAGTGAACTTTCCTTCAAAATAGAATGGTACTTTTACATTATCTTAGTGGTATTTCTAGTTGGTTGGTGTTTACTTTTAACCCCTAAATTAAAAGGCGGGTTAAAGAAACTAGCTTTACCTTGCGCAATTTATAGTTTTATTTTAATGTTTGGAGTAGTAATAGGTTTAATTACTTTTGTTACTAATATATCAATATCAAGTGCTATGCTTGTATGTGGATTTGTATTGTTTGTAATTAGTGATACAATTTTAGTAGTAGCTGTCTTTTATAAAGAATTTAAACGTTATCACTTTTATTTGATGATCCCTTATATTATGGCTCAGTTATTACTAGTGTATGGAATATTATTAAGGTAGGTAGTAATATGAAAGATTTAGTTTTAGCGATTGATCAAGGCACTACTAGTAGTAGAGCTATTGTCTTTAATAAAAATAGTGAAATTGTTACGTCCAGTCAAATGGAACTTAGTATTATATGTCCTAAAAGTGGTTGGGTCGAACAAAATGCTGATGAGATTTGGGAAACAGTTTATCAAGTGTGTAAAGAAGTGTTAGTTTCACCAAGTATTAAAGTAGAAAATATTAAAGGCATTGGAATTACCAATCAACGTGAAACAACAATTATATGGAATAAAGAAACTAAAAAACCAATATATAATGCGATTGTATGGCAATCAAGACAGTCACAAGATATTTGTGATGAATTAATAAACCTTGGTTTAAGTGATAAAATAAAAGAAAAAACAGGTTTAATTATTAACCCTTATTTCTCAGGAACCAAGATAAAATGGATTTTAGAAAATGTAAAAGGTGCCAAAAAACTTGCGGAAGAAGGAAAACTTCTTTTTGGAACCGTTGATACATATCTTGTGTGGATGCTTACAGAAGGACGTCTTCATATAACTGATTATACCAACGCATCACGAACAATGCTTTACAATATTCATACACTAGAGTGGGATCAAGAATTATTAACATTACTAGGAATTGACAAAAGAATGCTACCTGAAGTTGTAAACTCAAGTCAAATATATGGTTATGCTACTGCATTAAAGAAAATAAACAAGCATTTAAATATCCCAATTGCGAGCATTATAGGTGACCAACAAGCGTCACTATTTGGTGGCTGTTGTTTTGATATGGGAGACGTTAAAAATACATATGGAACTGGATGCTTTATGTTAATGAATACTAAACACAAAGCAGTTAATTCAAACCATGGCTTACTTACAACAATCGCTTGGGGAATAGATGGCAAAGTGGAGTATGCCTTAGAAGGTTCTGTTTTTGTTGGTGGCTCAGTTGTACAATGGTTAAGAGATGGAATGGAAATGATTGAAAAATCCAATGAAGTTGAAAGATATAGTGATATTAATCATATTCCGGATAGTCATGGTATATATATAGTTCCAGCATTTGTTGGACTTGGTACACCATACTGGGATAACGATGCAAGAGGAAGTGTTTTTGGAATAACAAGGGCTACTAAAAAAAGGCACTTCATTAATGCGGCCGTTGAATCAATTGCATATCAATCAAAAGATGTTATGGAAGTTATGAAAGAAGAAGCGAAAACTCCAATAACATCACTTGGTGTTGATGGTGGTGCCAGCATTAATAACTATCTAATGCAATTCCAAGCTGATATACTAAATTGCAAAATAGTAAGACCCGAAAGCCTAGAAACAACTGCTCTTGGAGCTGCGTATCTTGCCGGTCTTGCATTAAATGTTTGGGAAAGCAAAGCTGAACTAAAACGATTACAACGAATTAATCAAATCTTTATGCCTCGTATGAGCGAAGAAAAAAGAGAAACCCTCTATAATGGTTGGAAAAAAGCAGTAGAGGCAACTCGCATATTTAGATAAATCTACACAACTGTGTAGATTGAAATAGGACTATGGCCAAGTGGTAAGGCAACAGGTTCTGACCCTGTGATCACTGGTTCGAATCCAGTTAGTCCTGCCATTTTAGTAATTAATAAATAAACTATTTTCGCTAGTATTTGTAGTTTCTACTATTGATATAAAGTTGGAAATAGTTCTTTTTATGTAGATAAAATAACTAGTAAATAAACAAACAAACACATTATCCTTGACTCTCCCCTTTAGGGTAATGATATAATCTAGCTGTAACATAAATAGGAGGAATAATAACAGTGTATTTTCGGATAGGTGAACTTTCAAAAATATGTAGTGTAAGTGTAAAAACAATTAGGTTTTATGAAAAAGAAGGTTTATTAGAACCTATATATGTTGATAAATTCACAGGATATAGATATTATGATAAAACAAATTGTACTAGATTACTTGAAATCTTAATGTTTAAAGAATTAGGCTTTTCACTTAAAGAAATAAAAAAACTAAATGTAGAGACAATTAAAGAAAAAATTATTAAATTAAAAAATCAAATTAGTACAATAGAACAAAATATTAATAAACTAGAAATGATAACTGAAGAAAATAAGTGTACAACAAATAAAGAATTTATCAATGATGAAAGCGTAATTGGCAAATGGGAAATAATAAATGAAAATGAATTTCCATTTAATGAAATATATTTTTTACCTAATGGTCAAGGTTACTGGGTATTTGAAAATTGGACCAAAGGCTATTTAAAAGTTGATGATGTTTATCACAAATATGAAGTTAAAAACAATCAATTAATGTTATATGTTATAGACTTAAATGGTAATGTAGGCAAAGTCGTAAAATATAAAAATGTTAATCACATAGAATATACAAAAGATGAAATAAAAAATAAAGATGATGTTAATTATATCTTTGAAATGGATGATGATGTAATAGGTACTTATGAAGCAGTAGCATATGTAGATGAAATAGATTTAAATTTTACGACAAAAAATAAAGAAGAATTATATCTTACCAAGATTATCTTTATTAAAGATGGAACAGTAATTTGTGAAACTATTGATGGTACAATAACAAATAATTTACACTGGACCAAAGGAAGAGTGATAGATAACGTTTATGATTTTACCTCAAGTAATTATAAAATAATACATAAGGATAATCATAACTATTTGTTTTTTGAATGGAAAAATGGTGATTATACCTATGGCAAAAGAAAACCAAAATACTATGTATTTGTGAAAAAATAAAATAATAAATTTAAGAGTTAGTTCACTAGATAAAATGAATTAACTTTTTTTAATGCTCAACAAATTTAGATTATATTAAAAATTATATAATTAATAGAAACAAACTTGTTAAATATAGATTTAATTAGGATGCGCTAGTATCTTAAGTCTTGTGGGAAAATACTTCAAAATTTGTATTTATTGGTGATAAAATATAATGTATTTATGACTAGTATATAAAGAAATTTTATGGTATAATAGTGTGTGTTTGATCAAAAAATAACAAAGAAGGAGAATTTTAAAATGCTAAATAAATTAATTGCTGAATGTTCAGATTATGACTTTAAAGAACGATTAGAAGTTAGTAAGCCTAAAAGTTGGCTTAAGTCTGTTTCCGCATTTTCTAATGGAATAGGTGGTACATTGTTTTTTGGTGTAGATGATAATAAGAATCCGGTTAATATAAAAGATCCTAAAAGCGTTTGTGATAAAATTTCAGAATTGATTAATGCAAGAATTTCTCCGGTTCCAACTTATACATTAGAGCCGTATAATGAAGTATATAATGGAAAAGAAATTGTTTATGTTGTTCTTAAAGTAATGCCAGGACCATCAACTCCATATTATTATTTAGCAGATGGTGCCAATGAAACATATATTAGAAGTGGTAATCAAAGTATTAAAGCACCAAGGCACATACTTGAAGAATTAATTTTAAAAGGTCAAAACAAAACATATGATTCGATAATTACAACATATTTAAAAAGTAATTATTCCTTTACTTTTTTTGAAGCTACATTTTTAGAAAAAACTCTTACTAGATTAACTGAATCAGACTATATTTCTTTCGCACTTATGAATACAGATGGCTTTTTGACAAACGCAGGTGTGCTTTTGGCTGATCAAAACTTATATAGACATAATAGAATATTTTGTACCAGATGGAATGGATTAAATAAAACCTCTTTAGAGGAGGCGTCAGATGATGATGAATATTCAGGTGGACTTGTAAAATTACTTGATTCAGCATTAAACTTTGTAAGAAAAAATACAAAGAAGAAATGGAAAAAAGATGCAAGTGGAAGAGTAGAAATGCCAGAATATGATGAGGTAGCAATAAGAGAAGCTATAGTTAATGCAATAATTCATAGACAATACACTAATGTAGGTTCTGAAGTAACGATTGATATTTTTGATAATAGAATTGAAATTACATCTCCTGGTCCAATGGCATCTGGTGTATTAATAAATAAATCACTAGATACCAAAGTTCCATCCATTAGAAGAAATCCAATTTTAGCAGATATATTTGCTAGAATGAAATTTATGGATAGACGTGGTAGCGGCTTTGATAAAATAATAAATGGTACAAATAGACTTTTTGATGATAATAATAATCATGTTGAATTCTATGCTACTGGAACTCATTTTAGTGTTGTTATTTATAATGCAAATTATGAAAATGGCACAATAAATGGCACAATAAATGGCACAATAAATGGCACAATAAATGATAACGAAGAATTAGTTTATATGTTAATGAAGAAAAATGCAAAAATTACTGTTACCGAAATAATAGAAAAAACAAATATACCAAGAAGAACAATTAATAGAATTATTACACGCTTAAAAGAAAAAGAATTAATTGTTAGAGAAGGTTCTAACAAAGACGGATATTGGAAAATAGTAAAACAATAATATAGAAAAATATAAAATTGATAATCTAAATAATTTAAGAGTTAGTTCATTAGATAAAATGAATTAACCTTTTTTCTTTTAATAAAGTACTTATGACTTTAACTTTATTCTATGATTATAATCTATTATTTATATAGTTTATGATTTTTCTAAGTTAATAGTAGAGTACACTTAAATTTATTTGTTATTGAATTTGATGTTATAATATTTGACATATCGGTGAAAAATTAGTAAAATATATAAAGTGGAAAGGTAGAAATAATAAGAGTATGGAAGACTTAAAGATTGCTTTATTACAAATAACACCATTAAAGTCATTATCTGACAATTTACAAAAAGGAATTGAATATTGTGAAGCAGCTGCAAAGATGGATGCAGATATAGTGTTATTTCCAGAAATGTGGAGTAATGGGTATAATTTTGATGAAGGTTTTGAAAATGAAGCAATTACCTTGGATAGTCCATTTCTTCTTGAATTTCAACATCTCGCAAAAAAGTTAAGACTCGTAATTGGAATTACTTTTTTAGAAAAAACAAAAGGAAAACCTCAAAATAGCATTTGTGTATTTGATTCTGATGGTAACCTTGCTCTTCACTATTCAAAAGTACACACATGTGATTTTGGCGATGAAATAAAACTTGCACCGGGTGATGATTTTTATGTTTGTAATCTTAAAACAAGAAAAGGGACCATTAAAACGGGGGCAATGATTTGCTATGACCGTGAATTTCCAGAAAGTGCTCGTATCTTAATGTTAAAAGGAGCCGAACTTATTTTAGTTCCCAATGCATGTCCAATGGAAATTAATAGATTAGCTCAACTTAGATCAAGAGCATTTGAAAATATGCTAGTGATTGTTACAACTAATTATCCTAGTAGTGTACCAGATTGTAATGGTCATTCAAGTGCATTTGATGGAATAGCTTATATGGAAGGGATTCCAGGAAGTCGTGATACTTTAATTGTTGAAGGTAGCAGTGATGAAGAAATAATTATTGCGGGCATCCCAGTTGATGAATTAAGAAAGTACCGAGAGACTGAAGTACATGGAAATGCTTATCGACATCCTCTTAAGTATCAGGAATTAATAAAAGAAGAAATTAAATATCCATTTATTAGAAAGGATTATCGTAAATAATATGCCTAGAATTATGTTTGTTTGTCATGGTAATATTTGTAGATCACCTATGGCTGAATTTATTATGAAGGATCTAACTAAAAATGATAGTAATTTTTATATTGCCTCATCCGCAACTTCAAGAGAAGAAATTGGTAATTCTATATATCCTCCTGCCAAAAAGATTTTAAACGCACATCATATAACTTATACCAATCACTATGCTAGACAACTAGAGGCTAGTGATTATGATAAATATGATTACATTATTATTATGGATACAAACAATGAATATAATATTAAAAGAATAATTAAAAACGATCCAAAACATAAAATTAGAAAACTCTTATCATTTATAGGAAGTGATGCTGATGTGTCTGATCCTTGGTACACTAATGAATTTGAAAAGTGTTTTCAAGATATATATAAAGGTTGTGTAGGATTACTTGAGTATTTAAATAAAAAAGGTAGATAAACAAGAAATTATACAATAGTTTTTGAAATGAAAACGTAAATAATAAGAAAAATTGGTAATGTGAAAAATATATATATAATTGTTGAAATATTACCACCACAATAAAAAGGTAAAAGAAAAAGAAGGAAGAATTAATATGCCAGACATTAAAAAAATAGATGTTAATTTTAACAATCAAGAAAAATACGATAATATTAAATACTATAATCCGAAACAAACTAACAAAATCCATGTGTATGGTTTAAACTGGTTTAATGAAGATAAAAGGTATGTTAGATTTCCTATATCGAGTGATGATATGATTAAAGGACTAGCTGATGGACTTTATTATTTAGTTGAACAACCAAGTGGATGTATGCTTGCTTTTAAGAGTAATACAACAAGTCTTAAAATAAAGGTAAAACTAGGACATACTTTTGATATGGCTCATATGGCTTTTACTGGTCAAGGCGGTTGTGACTTATATATAGGAACAAAAAGAGAAGATTTAACATTTTTTAGAACTAGTTCTTACAATATTAAAGAAAAATCTTATGAGTTTACTTACTTTACAGACTGGGAGAAAAAAGAACGCTTATATTTAATTAATTTACCACTTTATGCTGCGGTGGAAGATATAGAAGTTGGAATTGATGATAATGCTAAACTAGCAAGTGTGAATGATTTATTTGATAAAGGTAGAGTGGTTTGTTATGGTACTTCAATTACTCAAGGTGGTTGTGCTAGTAGACCTGGTATGAGTTATACTAATGCCTTATCAAGGAGAATGGGGTATGAATTTTTAAACTTTGGTTTTTCTGGTAATGGTCGTGGCCAACCGGAAATTGCTAATCTTCTTTCATCAATTGACAATGTGTCAATGTTTATCTTAGATTATGAAGCTAATGCGACCTTGCCAATGTTACAAGCAACTCTTGATAATTTTATTAATATAATTAGAAAAAGATATAACACTGTACCCATTATAGTGCTAAGTAAAATCAGAATGTCAGTGGAAACCCATTTAGAGAAAAATAAGATTGCTGAAAACAAATCACGCAATTTTCAAAAACAGGTTGTTAAAAAACATCAAGAAACAGATTCTAATATATATTTTTATGATGGTCATAAACTTCTTGGTAAATATACTAAAGAAGCTACAGTTGATGGATGTCATCCAACCGATCTTGGTTTCATGATGATAACTGATAATCTCGAAAAATATTTAAAAAAGATTCTATAGGTGGAAAATGACAAGTATATATATATCTGATAACACAAGAAATACCAAAACGCTAGAACAAATATTAGAACAAATACCAAGTAATATTGTAGAATTCCCAGATAAATATAAAATAACTGGTGACAAACTTGCAAGTGCCGCAGCTTGGTATATGCTTTATAAATATCTTAAGGAAGATTATGGAATTGATTTAGCGAAAGAGCAAGTTATAACAAAAGTTAATCGAAAACCATGTGTTAATGGAATCTTTTTTAATATCAGTCACTCGTTTAATATTAGTGCCGTAATAATCTCAGATCATGAATGCGGTATTGATGTTGAGATGGTTAATCCTAAGGTTGATTATGAATTAATTAGTAGAAGAGTATTAACCAAAGATGAATATTTCACATATCTTAGACAAAGACGTGCCTCATATTTTACTATGATGTGGACAAAAAAGGAAACGGTTTTTAAATATAAAGGTACAGGCATTATAATGGGAATATTTAAAGAACTTGATACAAGCAAAGTTCAAACAATTCAATTAGATGATAGTCATAATAATTTATACTATCTATCATACTTAGCAACAGAGATTGTTGAAGTAGAAGATATGAAGATTGTAATTATTTAATAAACGAAAAGGAATGTTATTTCATTTAACATTCCTTTTATCTTATAGGTATAATTCAAATTATTACATTAATTATTGTTAACAATATAGTTGAGTAAAGCATTTGGATTATCAAAAATTAAATTCGCCTTTGAAGCGATTAATTCATCTTTTGTTCTAAATCCCCAACTTACACTAAGACATGCCATATTTGCATTTTTGGCAGTTAAAATGTCAACCTCTGAGTCACCTACATAAAAGGCGTGTTCATTTGTCTGTCCTAGTAAATGTAAGGCTTCATATACGGTGTCTGGATATGGTTTTTTTCTAATACCTTCTTTTTCACCAATTGCTATATCAATTAAATCATTAAAAAAATATTGGCGTAAGAAATTTACAGCTTGATAACCTTTATTTGATACAATAGCGAGTTTAAACCTTTTGGCTTTTAATTCTTGAAGCATTTCCATGATACCTGGATAAGGTGAAGTTTTAGTAATTGAGTTAACCAAATAATAGGCCTTAAAATCTTGCAATATAACATTGAAGTTTTTGGTAGCCTTTCCTTTAGTTACGGCTAATTCCATTAATTTTTCCATACCATTTCCAAGAAATTGTCTAACTTCATCTTTTGAACGTTTTGGTAAATAATGTTTTCTTAAAGCATAGTTTACGGCATCAGTCAAATCATCTAGAGTATCAAGTAAAGTTCCATCTAAATCAAAAATTACAGTATTATGCATAGTTCATACTCCTTTTAGTACTTGTAATATTATATAATTATGTAATAATTTTGTCAAACAATAACATAAAAACATAGTGTTTTATTTTTAAAAAATTTATGATAATGGTATAATAAATATAAGAGGAGACGATTACAATGAATGATATATATATGAATGTATATGAAAAACAAAAAAAATTCTTTTTAACAAAAGAAACATATAGTTATCCTTTTCGTAAGCAAATGTTATTAACATTAAAACAAATGATTAAAGATAATGAAAAAGAAATAGCTAAAGCTTTATATTTAGATTTAGGTAAAAGTGAGTATGAAGCTTATATGACAGAAATAGGATTAGTTCTCCATGATATTAATTATGCTATTAAACACTTAAGAAATTGGATGAAACCAAAAAGTGTGAGAACCAGTCTTTCAAATTTTCCATCTAAAAGTATAATTTATCATGATCCGTATGGTGTATGCTTAATCATGTCTCCTTGGAATTATCCAGTCAATTTAGTGTTTGAACCATTAATTGGAGCGATAGCAGGTGGAAATACTTGTATTATTAAAATGTCTGAATACAGTTGTAATACATCGATATTATTGGAAAAACTAATTAGTAAAACCTTTGATGAAAAATATATAAAAGCTTATTATGGTGATGTGGCTGAAACAGCAGAAATATTAAAACTTCCATTTGATTTCATATTTTTTACAGGCAGTGAAAAAGTCGGGAAAATTGTTATGGCCGCAGCCTCAAACCATTTAACCAAAGTAGTATTAGAACTAGGCGGAAAAAGCCCAGTTGTCGTTGATAAAAATGTTGACATTAAACTTGTGACAAGACGTATAGCATTTGGTAAAATTATAAATGCTGGACAAACTTGTGTTGCTCCTGATTATATATATGTACATAATGATATTAAAAGTGATTTCATTAAATCATTAATAGAAGAAATAAAAACAATGCTTGGTGACAATCCTTTATTTAACGACAATTATCCTAAGATAATAAATGAAAGACATTTTCAAAGGGTAATGAACCTAATAAATTTTGATAAAGTCATATATGGTGGTAAATCAGAAAATATGAAGATTGAACCAACCATTATGGATAATGTAACATATAGTGATATGGTTATGCAAGAAGAGATTTTTGGCCCTATTTTTCCAATTATAGGATATACTAATCTTGATGAAGTAATTAGAGAAATAGAAGAACATGATGGACCACTTGCTCTCTACTTATTTAGTAATGACAAAAAAGTTAAAAAGAAAATGCTTATGACTAGATTTGGTGGAGGATGTATCAACGATGTCTTAATGCACTTATGTAGTGATACCTTACCTTTTGGAGGAGTTAAAACTAGTGGAATGGGAAATTACCACGGAAAATATAGTTTTTCAACTTTTACAAGGGAAAAAGGAATCTTAAACAAAAGTACAAAAATGGATATAAAGTTAAGATATCATCCATATAATGAAAAGAAACAAAAAATAGTCAAAAAAATTCTAAAATAATCAAAAAGGAGAAAAAGATGAAAGAACAAACTATTACTAAACAAGCTATAGTGCAATCATTCAAACAATTAATGAAGAATAAAACATTTGATAAAATCTCCATTAGTGATATTACTAATGCTTGCTATTTAAATAGACAAACTTTCTATTATCATTTTCAAGATAAATATGAACTGATGAATTGGATATATTATAATGAAATATTTTTACCACTGGTTAATGAGTTAAATAAAGAAAATTATGATGATGCTTTTAAAGGAATGTTTAATACAATGTACCAGGAAAAATATTTGTATGCCAATGCTTTATCAATGAGTAGTGAATATGGTTTTAAAGAATATTTATATAAAGTACTAGAAGAACTTGTAAAAAGTATGGTGGAAAATAAAAAAAGCCAAGATATAAAGTTTTATACCTATGGCTTTGTTGGTACTATAATTGATTGGGTTCAAACAGGGATGAAAGATTCACCGGATGAACTCGCAAGTTGGATGAGCGATAAATTTAACAAAATGTCTTAAAGAACCAATCTTTAATTTCTCCAATATTCCCTTTTTCAAGAAGTGACAAAAGGGCTTGATATAGTTCATCTTTCTTAGACTTAAGACTTTCATTAGAAGAAAGACCAAGTTCAATTATATTTCTTGCACATCTAGCAGGAGATTTAGTAATATTTTTTAGTAATAAATCGATGTTTACATCAATAATAATAGCTTTTAAATCTTTGTTAAACATATCTTCACCTCTATACGATAAAATTATAACAAAATGGTGGTGAAAAGTAAATAGACAATCGGCATAATTTGTCTAAAAAAACGACAGGTATTATTTTTTGTCTATTTACAAATAATATAAAAAAGAATAAAATATTAGTAGAGAGCAAATCTCTTTAATAATAGGAGGAAATAAATATGGAAACTAAAAAATTAGAAGACCAATTAAAAAGTGTTGTTTATGTAACTGTTGGGGCTGCTGCTGTTCTTGCTGAAAAAGCTAAAGAATTAGTAAGTGAATTTGAACAAAAGGGTAAGGCAACTTGTGAAAAATGTCAAGTAAATAATGAAGAACTAAAACACAACATTAAAGAAGCCGTTGATAAAGTTATCAATGTTACAGTTGTAAAAGATGAAACCACTGATGAATTTATTGAAAAGATGGACGATTTAAGTGAAGAAGAATTAACAAAGATTAAAGAAAAATTAGCATCATTAGAACCAAAAGCAAGTGAAGAAGAAACAAAATAAACATCGTTTTAGACAAATTACTAAAATATTACTAAAGCATAAATTACAAAAGGGCATAACGCCAATAAAAGTTAGAGAAACAATTGAAGACTTAGGTCCTACATATGTAAAATTGGGACAAATTATGTCGACTAGAGAAGATATGATTCCCCTAGAATATTGTGAGGAATTAAGTAAATTAAAAGAAAATGTAAAACCCCTAGCTTTTGATATAGTAAAAGGGGTAATTGAGGAAGAACTTCAGAAACCAATAAATGAAGTTTTTTCATCAATTGATTCAACACCTATTGGGTCAGCATCAATTGGTCAAGTACATGTCGCCACACTTATTAGTGGTGAAAAAGTAGTAGTAAAAGTTATGAGACCAAATATTTATGAAATAGTTGAACAAGATTTTAAGATTCTTAAAGCCGCAATTAAATATTTAAATTTGTTCACTAATTTGGATGAAGTAGTGGATTTGAACATAATTTTTGAAGAAACATTTGAAGCCATGAAACTAGAAATGGATTTCACAAATGAATTAAATAATATAAAGCTATTTACCAAAAATAATGAAAAAAATAAGTATATTAAATTGCCAAAAACCTATGATGAGTACACAACTAGTCATATTCTTGTAATGGAATATATTAAAGGATATAAAATAGATGATATAGAGAACCTAAAAGCAAATGGTTATGATACTAAAGAAATATGTGATAAGTTAGTAGAAAACTTTACGGAACAAGTTGTTGACTTAGGTGTATTCCATGCCGACCCCCATAGTGGTAATGTCTTAATTAGTGATGGTAAAATAGTTTGGTTAGATCTTGGTATGATAGGATTAATATCAAAGAAAGATCGCAATCTATATAAAAGAGCTATTAAGGCCGTTATTAGAAATGATATATATGAAATTAAATCAGTGATTTTGACAATTGGTGTGTGTCGTCATGAAATTAATCATGCTAAATTATATCAAGATATTGAAAATATGATGTCTAAATATTTAGATATGGATATTAATGACATGGATATGGGAATACTCCTTCAAGAGGTTATGGGAATAGCTTTACGTAATGGTATTAGTTTACCAAAAGGTGTGACCCTTCTTGGTAGAAGTATTGTCATTATTCAAAAAGTGGTAGCAGTATTAAATCCTAATGCTAATTTAATGGATTTCTTTAGTGCACATGTAAAAGACAATTATCAGGAAGAGTTAGATCCTAAAGTTAAAGTACCAGAAATTGCTAGAAAGATTTATAAGAGTGCTTCTAAATCTGCAGAGATACCAGCCCAAGTTTCAGATTTATTAAATCTAACGATTAAGGGAGAACGACATCTAAATGTGGAAATAGTGAATTTAAGAGAAAATGTAAATAAAGCTAGTCGTATCGTTAATCGCTTAATCTTTGGTATCTTAATTGCTAGTTTAATTTTTTCGATTACAATAATCCTAACGGCATTATTAATAAAAATTAATGCTTTATGGTTTAATATTGTAATGGGAATACTAGCAGGACTTGGTGTTGTATGTGTAATTTTCTTTATAATACTACTTTCCATAAGCATGCTAAAAGAACGAAAAAAATAAAAGAAATTATGTGCTTTCTAACCTATAAAATATGCCTTCTAGCCTAAAATGCTTGCAAAATCATTCAAAATATGATATAATATTTAAAAAGAAAGAGGAAAGGAGGCCTAGCTATGACAGAATATCTACTTTATTTTGACAATGTTTTCGCATTAACTATGTTAACTTTTATTCTATTTAATCGTCACATTAGTAAATCAATATCAACTATTCTTAGTACAATCGGAATAATTGGAATAGCTATGGCTATATGTTCCTATACTAAAGAGTCAGGTGTTTACGTAACTTTAATTATTACTAGATACGCGAAACCATGTATGAATTTAATTTCTAAAATTAGATTCACACCATCTCGTTCAATGCCTGATTTAAGTAGCATTGATTTATATGTTATTCTTCGTGCAACGTACTATAAATTTGTTACTTTGCTTTGCATCCCTATTAAATGTTATATGGTAACATTAAGACAAAGATTAATTGAAATTTACCAAGAAATTGCGGTAAGGATAAAACAAATTGTCACAAATAAAAATAGAAATAATGCTTTTCTATATAGTTAGACTTTAGACTACTAGTACTACTAGTAGTTTTTTTTTGAAAAACATTACTAATTATGATATAATAAGAAGGAAAGGAAGTGCCGGATATGAAAGTTTGTCCATATTGTAGTGGAGTGACAGAAGATAAAAATGCCATAAAATGTGCAATTTGTGGTCATGATATAACTAATGAAAATGAATATACAGCTGATGAATTAGAAGATGAGTTAGTTAAAGAAGAAGTATACCGGAAAATAAAAAAAATTAAAAACAAGAAGATTCAAAAAAGACTAATGATAAGTATTGGTGTATTTGTAGTATTAAGTTTAGGCATAGTATTGAGTATCATCTTAGCACCTAAGGGCTACGTTAATGTTGTTACTACTACATATACGGCTAAAGTTGGTGATCAAATTACCATTGCCCTTGAGTATGGTGGAAAAATAAAAGATAAAGATGTGCAACTAGAAATAATAAGTACTAACAACAAAACCAATCAAGTTAGTTTTCGTTATAAAATTGTTGAAAATACTTGTTATATTAATTGTTATATGGCTGATCAACTTACCTTAAAGTTTAAAGCAAAAGACAATGGTGAGCAGTATAAATATAATAATGTTGTTAATATTTTTATTATAGAATAAATAGAATAGAAAGGATGTAATTACTAATGATTAGAAAGTGTTTTACAATTAATCCTGCACGTACAAAAGATGATATATTAAGTTATGAAGAAAATTTAATAAAGACTAAGTTATTTTCAGGATGTGAAATTTTTTACCCATATAATGTTAGTGAAAAACAATACAATGATTATATTGAAGGTGTTAAGTCATATTTAAAATACCAAGACTTTGAAATTGTATGTCATCTACCATATGGCAGAGACAATAATCTTGCAAGTCTAAATAATATCGATGAAATTATGACGAGACTTAAAAAAGGAATGGACTTTGCGAGAATGTTTAATGTACATAAACTTACGATTCATCCTGGTGAACTAGATGGAACAGTCTCAAAAGAAGAAGCAATTAATTTATCTATTAAACACGTTATGGAATTAGTAGAATACGCTAAGAAATATGATATGACAATAATGATTGAAAATTTAGTAGGTTCACATGAATTATGTTTAACTAAAGAGGAAATGCTAGACTATTTATCACATTTCAATCATCAAGTCATGATGACTTTTGATTGTGGACACTGTCATGCTTCGCATACTAATAATAAGACTCCAATCAATGATTTTGTTATTGCACTTAAAGATTACATTGCTCATCTTCACCTTAGTGATAACCATGGAACTACGGATGAACATCAAGTTTTAGGAAGTGGAACTATTAATTTTGAAAGTTATTTTGAAACTTTACGAACAATCAAATATAATGGTTTATATAGTTCAGAAGTATTATTTAAGGATTATAAAGATTTAATTAACACGAGTAATAAAATAGACGAGATTGAAAATAAAATTAAGGGGGACTAAAATGGAAAAACAATCAAAAACGATTATAGCTTTAATGTATGATTTTGATAAAACTCTATGTGAAAAAGATATGCAAGAATATAGTTTTATTCCAAGTTTGGGCATGAACTCATCAGAATTTTGGGGAGAGGCCAATAGAATTGCGACAAAAAGCAATATGGATAAGATTCTAGCATATATGTATTTAATGATTAAACTTGCAAAAAAGAAAGATATTCCCATCACAAAAGAATCATTTATGAAACTTGGTAAAGATGTGGTTTTATTAAAAGGGGTCAAGAGTTGGTTCAAGAGAATGGAAGAATATGCGAAAGAATTGAATATTGAAATTGAACACTATATTATTTCTTCAGGTCTTGCTGAAATAATTGAAGGTACTCCAATTGCTAAATATTTTAAGAGAATCTATGCTTGTGAATTCCACTACAATGAACGCGGTAATGCGGATTGGGCCCAACAAGCAATTAATTACACCACTAAAACTCAATTTATTTTTAGAATATCAAAAGGAGTTTTAGATAAAATGGATGATTATACACTAAACTCATATGTTTCTGAAGATGAGCGTAGAATCCCTTATCGTAATATGATTTATATTGGTGATGGATTAACTGATGTTCCTTGTATGACAGTGGTTAGATCACGTGGTGGTGAATCAATAGCGTTATACCATAAAAAGGAACGTAATAAAGTATATAAACTAATTAAAGAAAATAGAGTTGGTTATATCGCAAAAGCTGATTATTCAGTTGGATCTGAACTTGAAGGTATTGTAAAACAAGTAATTCATAAAATGGCAATAAACGATCACTTGTCTAAACTTCATGCCTTTCAGTTAAAAGAAATTTATCAGGAAGAAAATGAGTAATATGACAAATCAAGAAATCATTGATGAAATAAAAAATCGGTTAACAACCGATGTAGAAGAAAATAAAAAATACTTGAAGGAACAACTTCAAAAATATAGAAGTGAAAAAAATGATCAAGTTGCTTTTGCTGTAACTCAACTTTTGTTTAGTTATCTAACAAAAGAAGAACGTGCAAAATATGACAAAATTGCCTTTGAGATTATTCAGTTTCGTAAAAATCAATTTCAAGAATCAAACAAGCTAATAAAAGAAGGGAAACTAGAAGAAGCAAAAAGAATAATCTTAAACTTAGTTCAATCGTACGAAAAATTAGAACGGGTAAGGGACAAGATTTACTTTGATTTTGAACAATTAATGGAGTATATCATTTACTGTAAAACTGTTAAGAGGTCACAACAGTTAGATATTCACCGCTATCCTGAACCTATTGCCTATTTTTATTATCAACTTGGTTGTATTGAAGTTGAACAAGAAGATACACTTGAGGCTATAACTTATTTTACTAAAGCTTTAAAATATAATCCGCGTGGTTTATATTTATATGAAGAATTAGTTAAATTATACTTAAAACAAGAAGACTATGATAAAGCTTTTAGCTTATCTAAAGAAGCACTGGAATATGCATATAAAAAAGAACAATTTGCGTTTTTCTATAAAGCGTTAGGTATGTGTTATAAAGTTATGCAAAAATATGATATCAGCATTGCCTGTTTTGTGGTTAGTGATCATTTTGCAGGTGAAGCCTTCAATAAAAATGAAATTGCGGAAATAATTAAAGTAGCTGGATATATTAAATTTGAAAAACCTGAAGATATCCTACAACTATTTGCTAAAGAACAAATTAATTATGGGCCATCCAGGCAATTAATAGAAACAGTTAATGATTTTATCAGTTATTTTAAATTTACAAAAAACTATCCAAGTTTAGAATATGTATTAAAAGTAATGGTAGAATTAACTGATTCAGATTATTATCAAAAACAATTAAAAGAATTAGAGGACTTAAAAAATGAAAAAAAATGAGAAAATTCAAGCAGCATGTTTAATTATTTATTTAATAGCTTGCATTACAACTTTAGCCTTAATCCTAGTGTTTAAAAATGCATATATATTACTTGCTTTTGGTATCGTTCTAGTGGTTGGTTACTTTTTAGTTAGTTTGGTTCATAGTCTTAATTATTTCTATGTTTGCCCTAAATGTAAACACGAATTTAAGATAAATGTTTTTAATGATATTTTTACAACTAATGGTGGAAAACTAGGTAAAAAAGTAACTTGTCCAGCTTGTGGTGAGAGGACATACATGAAGGATGAACCATTAAAATGAATAAAAATCGCACTATGCTAAAATGACAAAAAGTTGTTATTTTAGTATAGTGTTTTTCTTGACTGTTAAATGTTTCTATTATATAATAATATTGTAATTTGAAACTAAGTTTCAAATTGAAAGGAGGATCCAATGAATTCGTGTAAGAATTATCAAACAAGGCAAAAAACGGCTATCTTTGCTCTTTTGAAAGAACATCCCGAAATGCATTTAACAGCTGAACAAATGTTAACAATTCTTAAAGATGAAAATACTCCCGTAAGCAAAACCACACTTTATCGTTTTTTAGATTCACTTGTAGAAAATGGTGAAGTAAATAAATATGTTATTGATAATATTTCATGTTATCAGTATGTAGGAACAAACCTTGATACTCAAAATTGTTTTCATTTAATTTGTGATCATTGTGGTAAACTAATTAATGCTAGTACAGCAGATATAAAAAAAATTAATGAAAAGTTAGAAAAGTGCTTAAACTTTAAAATTGATAATACCAAGACTATTTTATATGGTACTTGTAAAGAATGTCAGGTGAGAACAAATGAAGAAAATTAAAAAAATATTTGTTCTAATGGTTTTAACTATTGAATTAATAGTTTTAACTAGTTGTGGTATCATTAATGATAATGCAATATATAAGGTTAAAATTGTAACTACTCAATTTCCACAATATCAATTTGTTAAAGCGTTAATAGGTGATAGTAATCAGCTTAATAGTAGATTTGAAGTTTCTCTTCTAGTTCCACCAGGAGCTGACTCACATAGTTTTGATTTAAGAGTAAATGATTTGATTGAAATAAAAAATTCAGATTTGTTCATTTATACAAGTGATGAAATAGAAAAATGGGTTAAAAAGTTAGATATTAAAAAATATACACAAGTTGTAGACTTGTCAGTAGGAATTGAAATGCTAGAAGTAGAAGAAGAACATGAACATCATCATGATCAACAGGCCCATGAATTTGATCCTCACTATTGGCTATACCCACTAAATGCCATTTATATGGTTGAAATAATTAGGGATGTTATGTTAGAACTTGTTGAAGACAATGAATGTCAAAATCAAATAAAAGAAAATGCAACTAACTATATAACAAAACTTCAAAAACTTGATCATGATATCCGTAAAATTGTGTCTAATGCAACAACTAAAAAACTTTATTTTGGTAGTCCATTTTCATTTTATTATTGGTCATATTACTATGATCTTGAATATGTTTTAACATATGCAACTTGTTCTGTTGAAATAGATCCTTCTATGAACACAATTATTAACGTAATAAACCAAATGAAAAAAGAAAATGTGAAAGTTATATATATAAAAGAATTATTAAGTGATAGTGTTGCAGAAATGATAGCAGAGGCAACAGGAGCAGAAATTGTCTTACTGCATTCTTGCCACAATGTAAGTAAAAAAGATTATGATAATAATAAAACATACATTGAAATTATGAATGAAAATGTTAAGGCCTTAGCTAAAGGGTTAAGCGTAAATTATGAAGCAGTAATAGGGGGTGAAACAAAATGATGCTAGAATATAAAGGATTATGCATAGGATATGACCATAAAGCAATTATTAAAGACATTAATTTAGAAATAGATGAAGGTGACTACGTTTGTGTTTTTGGTGATAATGGTATTGGTAAGACTACATTTCTAAAAACTACATTAGGGTTGCTCCCTCCTGTACGTGGTACAATTAAAAAAGGAGAAGAGATAGAAAATAATATGGTTGGGTACCTCCCTCAAAAAGCAAAGATTCCCGGAGAATTCCCAGCATCCGTATTTGAAGTTGTTCTTTCCGGTTGTGTTAACAGACTACGTTATTTTCCATTTTATCGAAAAGCTGAAAAACAAATGGCAAGAGAAAATATGAAATTATTAGGTATTTCCAATCTAGCAAATCGCCCATTTAGAGAATTGTCAGGTGGACAACAACAAAGAGTTTTACTTGCTAGAGCTTTGTGCGCAACAGATAAACTGCTTATTCTTGATGAACCATTTACTGGACTTGACCGTAATACAACTGTATCATTATATAAACTACTCGATAAAATCAATAAGGAACTTGGTGTAACTCTAATAATTGTTTCCCATTTTAAAGAGGAAATTATTGATCACGCTAATAAAATAGTTCAATTGGAACCAACTAAGGTATTTTGTGGTACTCCTGAAGAATATAAAAATACATATATAATCAATAAGACAACAATAAATAGTGAAAGTGGTGATAACAATGAGTAATATATTTGAAAACTTAGATATTATCAAGTACCCACTCATAGTAGGAATACTACTTTCACTTACTGCCGCAATACTTGGTGTTGTTTTGGTTTTAAAACGTTATTCAATGATTGGTGATGGTTTGAGTCATGTTAGTTTTGGAGTATTCGCTGTGATAATGGCTATTACTCCCCTTGTTGATGAAATGGTAACATATTTTGCGATACCAGTGGTAATGGTTATAGCATATATTTTACTTAGGATTGGAGAAAGTACTAAAATAAAAGGTGATGCGGCAATAGGCTTAATATCAAGTGCGGCTCTTGCGATAGGATATTTTGTAGGTTCACTTAGTGAAGGATTTACTAAAGATATCAATAGTATGATGTTTGGTAGTATTGTTCTTGCTAGTAGAAAAGATTTCTTGATTATATTACCGGTATCTTTATTAGTAATATTTATCTTTGTATTTTTCTATAATCGAATTTTCTGTGTAACTTTTGATGAAGAATTTGCGAAAGCAACGGGTATTAAGACAAAAATATATAATATGATTTTTGCTTTATTTACAGCAGTTACTGTTGTAATCGGTATTAAGATTATGGGGGCATTACTAATATCAAGTCTAATTATTTTACCAGCTCTTTCAGCAATGCAAGTATTCACCAAATTTAAAAAAGTTATAATAGCATCGGCTATTATTTCGGTAATATGTTTTATCATTGCCTTTTTCGCATTTGCTAATTATTCTTCAGCATCAAGTGTTGTTATTGTTAATCTAATTGTCTTTATGCTATTCTCTATTGTGGGAATGATTAAAAGAAGATTTGCTAAAGTGTAATATGAATGAACAAAAATTAGAATATGCTAAAAATAAGGCTAATGATCCTAGTGAAAATGTTTCGATAGGTATTCAAAAAGAAAAAATACTTCATAAAATAATGAAGTACTACATTGAAGAAGATAATAAAAAACATGAAATAAAAGTTGATAGAATGTATGCAGACGTAAAAAATGATAATCACATATATGAAATACAAACCCAAAACTTTAACATGTTACGACATAAGCTTGATGTATTTTTACCAAATTATCAAGTAACAATTGTATATCCAACCTCAAGAATAAAAATGCTTTATATGATAGATGAAAATGGAGAATTAATTAGATCAACCAAATCACCAAAAAAAGGTACTCCATTTAGCGTGCTTCCCGAACTATACAAAATAAAAGACTATTTAACTAATGCAAATTTAGATATTAAAGTTATTTATTTAGATATGGATGAGTATCGTACGCAAACACCAAAAAAACATTATCATTCTAAAGGATATGAAAGATATAAACAAGTACCATTAGTCATAGTTAAAGAATATGAACTGAATGGTAAAGAAGATTATATTAGTTTACTTGAAGAATATCATTTACCAAAAACTTTTACAGTTCTTGAGTTTAGTAAAATTGTTAAGTTAAGCTACAATAAAGCCCAATCAGCTATTCAAGTATTGAAATCACTTGAAGTAATTAAACTAATGGGAAAAGTAGGAAGAAAAAATATATGGATAATCAATAAGAGTTAGTTCACTTTAGGAGTGAATTAGCTCTTTTAAAAGAAAAAACTCACAATAAGTGAGTTAGTCTTCTAAATTTTGAGATATAGCTTTTGACAATTGATCAGCACAACTAGTTGAGCGAGAACCACAAACATTCCCTGAAAGAACCTTCATGGCCTGAGCAGCATCTGCACCTTCAAGTAACTTGGATATTGCAGAAAGATTACCAGGGCATCCACCTTGAAAATGTAAGTTATGGATTTTTCCTTCATCATCAATATCAAAACTAATTTGTCTAGAACATACACCTACAGGGGTATAGGTAACGTGTTTCATAATATCACCTCACTTCGAATATTATACAATATGTCAGTTTTCTTTGCAAAACTTTTGCAATGTGGTATAATATATGCAATATGTTGAAAGGAAGTATAATTATGATTTATTTTGACAATGCATCAACAACAAAACCAAATCCTGCTATTATAGATTTATATACAAAAATTAATAATGAGTATTGGTATAATGAAAGTAGCACTCACCAATTAGGAATCACGTCAAAAACATTACTAGATAGGGCCACAGCTTCAATTTGTCGTACCCTAAATTTAAAAAATAAAAAAATAGTATTTACAGGTAGTGCCACCGAAGCCAACAATCTTGCTATATATGGAATATGTAAACCATATATTAATCAACACAAACACATCATTACATCTAAAATAGAACATCCTTCAGTTTTAGAGTGTTTCCAAGATTTAGAAAAACAAGGGTTTAGTGTAACATACTTAGATGTAGATGAAAATGGAATTGTTGATTTAGAAATGTTAAAAAATAGTTTAACAAAAGATACCATTTTAGTTTCTATTATGTGGGTGAATAATATAATTGGTAGTGTTCAACCAATCAAAAAAATAAAAGAAATATTAAAGGATTATCCAAGAGTTAAATTTCATAGTGATTTAGTTCAGGGAATAACTAAACTTATGCCTGATTTTGAATTAAATGACTTAGATTTAATGACTTTCACGGCTCATAAATTGCACGGATTAAAAGGTACGGCTGTACTTATTTTGAATGATAAAATAAATTTAGAAAAAATCACTAAAGGGGGCCATCAACAAAATAATATGCGTGGTGGCACAGTAGATGTAGCTGGTGCTGTTTGCCTTGCTAAAACTTTAGAACGAGAAACTAGTGGAATAACTGAACGATTAAATATCGTAAATAAATTATATAATTATTTAATTGATGAATTAAGCAAGTTACCTTATATTATTATTAACAATAGTAAAAAAGAATATTCACCATATGTATTAAACTTTAGTTTAAAGAATCTTAAAGGAGAAACTTTTATGCATTATATGGAACAATATCAAATATATTTAGGATATGGCTCTGCATGTAATGCAAAAACAAAAGCTTTAGAGAATACTTTAATGGCGGTTTATGATGATACTGTAAGAGCAAGTAATGCCGTTAGGATAAGTTTATCGGCAGAAAATACAATGGATGAAGCAAAATATTTTATCCAAAGATTAAAAGAAATAGGAAGTAAGTAATATGGAAGATCACATTTTAATAAGATATGGAGAATTAAGTCTTAAAAAAACGAATCGTAGACAGTTTGTCCAAAAAGTAACAAATAGCATTAAAAGAGCTTTAAAAGATTTTGAAGCATTAGAATATGAATCACGTGGTATGCGTTTTTATATTCACTTACACAACACACCATCAACTGATGTTATAAAGGCTTTACAAAGAATACCAGGTTTATATTCATTTAGTGTAGTTGAACGTGCAAACTCTAATATTGATGATATATGTGCTTCAGCGAAAAGTTTAGTTGAAAATGAATTAAAAGAAGGTAAAAAAACATTTAAGGTAGAAACTAATAGAGCTGATAAAAACTTTCCAATGACTTCACTTGAAATATCAAAAGAAGTCGCAAGATATTTATTTAAGAATATTCCTAATTTACAAGCTGATGTTCATAATCCTGATTTTACGCTTGACTTAGATGTTAGAGTTGAAGGAGCATTTCTTTTCACTAAAACATACATGGGAATGGGTGGACTTCCTGCGGGTTCATTAGGTCGTGCAACTCTTATGATATCTGGGGGAATTGATAGTGTTGTGGCAGGTTACTTAACAATTAAAAAAGGTGTATCGATTGATGCAATTCATTATGCTTCACCACCATATACAAGTGATATGGCACTTCAAAAAGTTATAGACTTGCTAGAAATTATTGCTCCATATACTGAATATCAAAGTATTAATCTTTATGTAGTTCCTTTTACAAAACTTCAAAGTGCAATATATGAACATATAAGAGAAGATTATGGAATTACCATTATGCGTCGTATGATGTACCGAATTGGGGAAAGAATAACAAATGAACGTGGTAATTTAGCAATTGTTAATGGGGAAAACATTGGCCAAGTTGCTAGTCAAACTCTAGAAAGCATGAATACAATAAATAGCGTTGTAAAAATTCCTGTTATTAGACCACTCGCAACCTTTGATAAATCAGAAATTACGGATATTGCGGTGAAGATTGGTACATATGAAACATCAATTAAACCGTATGAAGATTGTTGTACAGTGTTTGTTCCTAAACATCCTCAAATTAAACCGATGATTAAAATTGCGGAAAGAGAAGAACAAAAATTTGATTATGAAAGCTTAATTGATGAGGCATGCACAAATGTTGAAAGAATTGTAATTAAGGCTAATCGTCATTATGATTATATAAATAAAAAGCTTTCTTTAGATGAAAAGTTAGCAGAACTAATTTAACATTATTTACCAAATAAAAAATGTTTAAATCTTCAAATTTAGTACATACTATTTTTGAGGAGGAGGTGAAATAATGAATAGCTCATCTTACAGAAACAAAACTGCAGTTCCAGCAGCTAATGGTGCAATCGCTCAAATGAAGAACGAAATCGCTAGTGAATTAGGTGTAAATCTTGGTCCTGATGCAACAGCACGTCAAAATGGTACAGTAGGTGGTGAAATCACTCGTCGTCTAGTATCTATGGCTCAATCTCAATTAGGTACAAAATAACAATGACTAATTGAAAGTGTATAAGGTAGATGTTATATATATGACATTTACCTCATACACTTTTTTCTCTTTGAAAGCATTTACATTAGAGCTTGCATTCTTATGAATAGAAATATATTTTTTTATGTGATAAAATAAATAAGGCAGGTGATAAAATGAATAGTTTTCAGGTATTAATGTATGCTTTTGGTGGTATGGCTATTTTCCTTTATGGTATCTATATAATGGGAGATGCTTTAAAGGGATTAGCAGGAAATAGACTAAGAACAATAATAGAAAAATCCACAAATAAAGTGTGGAAAGGAATCTTAGTTGGTTTTGTTCTCACCGCAATAATTCAATCATCATCAGGCCTTACTGCGATAGTTATCAGTTTGATTGCAGCGGGACTCATGACATTACCTCAGGCTGTTCCAGTAATCATGGGAGCGAATATTGGAACCACAGTAACTTCTATTTTAGTTGGTTTTGATATTGGTGGAATATCATTAATATTTGTAACAATAGGTGTTATAATTGTTTTCTTCATTAAACAAAAAAAGATGCATTATATGGGCCTTGCAATTCTTGGTTTTGGGTTACTTTTCTTTGGCCTTGATACGATGGATAAAGGACTAAAAGTAATTGTTGACAATCCATCATTTACAGATATAGTAAAAACATTAGATAATCCTGTTTTAGGTATTTTAGCCGGCGTAGTGCTCACTGCAATAGTACAATCATCGTCTGCTCTAATTGCGATTGCCCAACAAATATATGCGACCCCACTTGCTAGTGGAGCTCATAGTATTTCACTTATCGCAACTATTTCTATTATAATTGGTTCAAATATAGGTACAACAGTTACTGCTCTTTTATCGTCACTTTCATCATCAAGAAATGCAAAACGTGCTGCTCTTGCTCATCTATTATTTAACATAACAGGTTGCATTATTTTTGTTATCTTACTATATCCATTTACTAACTTAATGCAAATGATGGAAGATAATATCCCATATTTTAAGCATAATCCTGCACATGTAATTGCGGTCGTCCATATCGTGTTTAATATTGTAACTACTTTTGTTCTTTGTTGGTTTGTTAAACTATTAGTTAAAATAGTTGAAAAAATAATTCCTTTAACAGAATCAGAACGATTAATTAAAGGAGTTGATAAATTAGAAGTTTCATTAATTGAACAAGCCCCTGTATTTGCCATCGCAAATGCGAAAAAAGTTACAATAGATATGTTCCAAATTGTTTTACAAATGTTTGATGATACCAAAAAGTATATTAATGGTAATGATAATAAATTATTCAATCGTATAAATAATCTAGAAGATGTAACTGATAATTACGATAATAAACTTCATGACTACCTAGTTAAAGTATCTAGTTCAACACTTAGTTTTGTGGCTATTCATGAACAAGCAATTTGCTTTGATACAATTAGAGATTTAGAGCGTATTGCCGACCACTTATTAAATCTTGCAGAATTTATGGAAGAACGTTATAGTAATAATTATGTTTTCCAAGAAGAAACTTTAAACATGCTTAATCATTTATTAGAACTACTTACCTCAATGATTAATGATGCTTATGTTTCATTCAAAAATAACGACAAGAAGAGTGCAAGAAGAGTTAGAGCAACAGAACCACAAATAGATGAATTAGAAAAGAAGTATAGAAAAGCTGAAGTAAGTATCCTAACTAGTGGAGTTACTAATATTCTAAATGCGGACTTACACTTTGTTGATATTCTTGCCAATCTTGAACGTATTGGTGATCATTGTAATAATATAGCCGATAATATTTTATTTGAAAGTCTTCATGACATAGAAGATGAACATAACATAGATTTAAACATGTCTAAGTAATTAGATGTGTTTTTCTTTACACAATAGTGGTTTAATAATTAAAGATAAAAAAGCTTATATGTATAATAAATTAATTCTTTTAATTTCACATTTATTGCGTAAAAGTTCTAAATGTGGTATATTATAACTAATTAGATTAGGTAGGTGCATAATGAAATATTCTAGTGAAATGTTAAGAGGAAATACCGAAACCATAATTCTTGCAATACTGATAAAAGGAGATAGTTATGGCTATGCCGTACTAAAGAGTATTAACGACCAAGGTGGTGGTATTTTCGACTTAAAAGATGCAACAATTTATACAACAATTAAAAGAATGGAAAATGATGGTTTGATTACTACTTACTGGGGTGATGATTCTTCAACCGCAAGACGAAAGTATTATCATATTACGGATAAAGGCAAAAAGTATTATGAAGAAAAATTAATTGAATGGCATGAAGTTAAGCACATTTTAAATAATTTAATTAAAGGGGGATCCGATAATGAATAATTTAAAAACCATTAATAAAATTAAAAGAACAGTTGATCGTAAATTTTCATATTATCCAGAAACTAAAGAAGTTTTAGATTTAAAAGAAGAACTTTTATCAATAATGATGGATAAATACAATGATTTAACAGATGTTCCTGAAAAGCAAAAATACCGTGAATGTATGGAAATTATGTCTTCATATAAAGAAGTTTTACATGATATTGAAATAAAATCTTCACATCCAATTTTCAAGAATAAAATGCTTGCTTTTAGTATTTTTGGAACAGTTTACTTTTTAACAGTTGTTATTGTGTATTTAGCCATTAGTCAATTTGTCGTGCATAGTTATCGCAGTACTTGTAGTATTGTTGTTATTCCAAGTATTATCTTTGTGTTAATAACTGCTATATACATGTTTATATACTGTAAAAAGATGAAACTAGAAGTATTAACTAGGATTTGTTTAGGATTATCATTCTTTGCACTTGCAGTTACATTATACGTAGTGCCTTGTTTTTTCCTTGCTACAGTTAAACATATATATATATGGCACCCAACATGGCTGGTCTTTTTGGCAGTAGGGTATATATATCTTTTAGTAGATAAATTAGTATATCCACATAGTTCTCCTAAAATGAGATTACTTAGGAACTGCTTAAATTTACTTGCTTTAGTTACAACAATTTATTTAACCATTTCTTTCTTTATTGGTTATTGGAGTGTAACTTGGTTAATATTTGTTGTATGTTTATTAGGCTGTGAAGTATATATCTTGTTATATATGAAGAGTAAACTATAAGGTGAAATATGAAAGTAATACAATCAATTCAAAACGATATAATTAAAAATATAGATAAATTAAACGATAAAAAAACGCGTATTAATAAACAAAAATTTATTGTCGAAGGTTATCATTTAGTTGAGGAAGCTTACAATCACTCCTTATTAGAAGCCATTTTAACAACTAAAGAAGTGGACTTCAAAAAATATTCAAATGTTGACCAGTATTTGGTAAATGAACAAATTATTAAAAAACTATCCAGTACAGTTAATCCTCAAGGCATAATTGGAATTGTTAAAATGCCTAAAGTATTACCACTTGATTTAACTAAGAAGGATATAAAAATAGTATTACTAGAAAGTATAAATGATCCTGGCAATTTAGGTTCAATTATTAGAACTGCTGCCGCCCTTGGATATGATGCCGTATATATGTCTAGTGATACAGTTGATATATATAATGAAAAAGCTTTACGAGCAACTCAAGGTGCAATTTTTAAGATTCCTTTCTATTATGGTTCTTTAATTGATGTGGTAAAAACACTAAAACAAAATGGAATTAAGTGTATTGGCACCAATCTTAAAAAATCAATTAGTATTGATGATTTTGTAAAAGAAAAGAAATTTAGTATTTGTTTTGGCAATGAAGCAAGGGGAATGTCAGAAGAACTATCTAATATGATGGATGTCAATGTGAAAATCCCTATGGAAAATAAAGTTGAATCACTTAATGTTCTTTCAGCATCAAGTATTGTAATGTATACCCTAAAATAGTTTAGGATATAATATAGAAGGTGATTATATGATATATGATGTAATTATAATAGGTAAAGGTCCTGCTGGTATATCAACAAGTCTTTATGCAAGAAGAAGTAATTTAAATGTATTAGTTATTGGTTTAGATGATAGTGCTTTATTAAAGGCTAAGGTAATTGATAACTATTATGGTACTCCTCATATTGAAGGTAAAGAGTTGTTCCAAAATGGTATTACCCAAGCAATGAATCTTGGAGTAGAAATCAAAACTGAAGAAGTAATATCAATTAAAAAAACTGAGTTCACAAAGTTTGAAGTAACTACGCTTACTAATAAGTATTTATCAAAAACAGTAGTTATTGCGAGTGGTACTAAACGTACACTTCCAGATATTGCGAACTTAAAAGAATATAAAGATAAAAACTTAAGTTATTGTGCTGTTTGTGATGGTTTCTTTTATCGTGGTAGAACTGCTTATGTGTTAGGAGATGGAACATATGCAGTGAGTGAAGCTTTAGAACTTGAAAAAAATGCAAGTGAAGTAGTGATTCTAACAAATGGTAAAGACTTAACAGTAACTAGTGATAAGATTAAAGTTGAAACTAGAAAAATAAAAGCCTTTAAAGGTGAAGATAGATTATCACAAATAGTATTTGAAGATGAAGATACCATAAATGTTCCAAGTTTATTTATTGCCTGGAAAAGTGCAGGTGGTTATGATTTTGCGAGAAAACTTGGGGCTTCCATTCAAAATGATAAAATCGAAGTAAATCAAAAAATGGAAACTAGTATCCCTGGCTTATATGCTTGTGGTGATGTTGTTGGTTCTCCTTTTCAAGTGGCTAAAGCTGTGTATGAAGGTGAAATTGCTGGCACAAGCTGTAGTGATTATTTAAAAAATACTAGGAATGCATAATAAAAAGCGATTACATGTCTAATCGCTTTTTTTGCCTTTAAATATGTGCTTTAATTTTTTCTTCTACATCGCTTTCAGATTTAAAACCTACAAATTGATCAATTACTTTGCCATCTTTAAACATAATTACATGAGGAATACTATATATACCATATACTTCACATAAATGATGGTTGTCGTCAACATTAACTTTTACAACTTTCAAGTCACTATATTTTTCGCTAATCTTTTCTAATACTGGTTTTAGCATTTGACATGGACCACACCAATCAGCATAAAAATCGACAACTGTTAATTTAGGTTCATCTAATACTTCTTGTTTAAATTCATTTTCATTTATTTGTTTCATAAATGCCTCCCTAGTAGTATTTGTAAAATAAAATTAATTATACGTTAAAGCAACTGCCACCAATGAATTCTCGTAGTAAAGAATTGCAAGGAATAATACTTTCATCATCAATTGGTCTAAAATATTTTAGATATTTAATTAGACGATTGGCTACTAGATATTCAGGATCTGTTGGTTTGATTTCGCGTAAAGCAGGAAGAGCATGTGTTCTTAAGACGGCAAGTTCATAAGTTAACTCAGAATTAAAGACATAGTTGGCTCCCTCTTGGTTTGGATAAATCCATTTAAATTCACCTTCGCGAACAGATTGCCACATATCAATAGTACCAGCAGCTGGACAATTTCTAAATTTCATATCTCTAACTATTCTTCTAATTAAGCGAAGATCTGTAGTATTTAGTGGTGAATGATTATCGATATTAATTTGAGCTTGTGGGGCAATATAAATCTTAAATTTTTGATGCTTTGGAATTGAAGAAGTAAGTTTCTCATTTAAGGCGTGAATACCTTCAATAATAATTGGACTATTAGCATCAACTTTTATAGTTGGACCAGCTTCTCTTTTACCAGTAGTAAAGTTAAAGTATGGAAGTGTAACTTCTTCACCATTAATAAGATCAAATAAATTTTGGTTAAATAATTCAATATCCAAAGTATTGATATGTTCTAAATCGACATTATCAATAGTTGTATTTTGAATTCTTGCGATTTCAGATTTAGTAAGATAATAATTATCCATTGAAATCATTACAGGATTAATACCTCTTGACATTAATTCGATTCTCAAACGGTTACAAAAAGTAGTTTTACCACTAGAACTAGGACCTGCAATACAGATTAGACGAATATTCTCAATATCTTTATGAATAATTTCACCAAGTTCCGCAAGCATATTTGTGTGTTTAGTTTCACACATTTGAATGAAATCTACAATATTACCAGATTCAATTTTTTGGTTAATATCAACAATAGTTTGTGTCTTTGTTTTTTGTCCCCAAATGTATGCTTGTTTTAATGTTTTACCATAAGTTGATTCTTCTGAAAACTCTGGTATTTTAGCATTTAACTCATAGCGTGGATATTGAATAATTAAACCTGGGCTATAAGGACGAATAATATAATTCTTCAAACATCCGGTTGATGGAACGACATATCCATGCATATAGTCATAGTAATCGCCGATTTTATGAAGATGAATATTATTGTCAGGTCTATATTTCAAAATAGCAATTTTATCAGTATGACCATATTTAGTATATATATCAATTGCTTCTTGAGTGGTTACAGTAACACGCTCGATAGGAAGATTTAAAGAAACAATTCGGTTTACCTCTCTTTTAATATCTTCACAAAACTTGGTCAAATGAACAGTTTTATCAAGTATTTGGCAAAAGATTGAACGGGATACATTATAGCTAAATCTAATCTTTAAACTAGGATAAAGATTATGACATGCCATCGCGATAACTAGTCTTAGACTTGCCTCATATGCCTTTCCACCCTCAATGTTATCAAGGCCAATAAATTGGATTGTAGCGTTATTTTGTTTTTCTGTTAACGCAAAACGTAGTTCTTTAATTTGACGATTAATCTTGCACACGCAGTAGTTTGTTTTTTCGTTTTCTGGTAAAAGATCAAGAACGCGTGTTCCTTCTTGTACTTCTACATTTTGATTGTTGATGTTGATGTTTATCATAAATCAACCCCCTTTCGTTTCTTTATATATATTATATCAAAAATAGAAAATAATTCAAGTAATTGAATATATAATAGGAAAAAATCATTAATTAAAGCTATATTTAAATATTCCATAAATAGTTTTATTTGACTTTTAATTAGCATTTGTGGTATAATAATAATGTAAATAGTTATGATGGTGAGCATTTGAATGGCTCACTTTTTAAATGTATAGGAGCATAGTATAATGATTAATTTAGAAGAAATGAAAAAATTAGCTCTACCAATAATTGAAAAGTATCATAAAATATTGGTTAGCTTAAAAAAAGTAAAAGAGTTTGGTATCAACAAAATAGTGTTTACTATTGATGATCCTGAAACCTTTATTTTAGATATTGATGAGGTGGCATCAATTAATGAAGAAATACTAGATGTAATTAATGATTTAATTCCAGATGGCTATTATCTTGAAGTATCTAGTTTAGGGGCAGAACGAGAATTAATAACTGATGGGGACTATAAACGTGCAATTAATCAGTATATTTATGTTTCAACATATCAAAAAGTAGAAAATGCTAGCAATTTAAAAGAGTTTTACGGATACTTAAAATCATATGATGATGAAAAAATAATAATAGATGCTATCATTAAAACAAGAACTAAGGAAATAATAATAACACGTAGTAACATTGCGAAAATCAGACTCGCAGTTAATTTTAAGGAGAGTGAAGAAAATGATTAGTAAAGGATTTTATGAAGAACTTGAAGTAATAGCCAATGAAAGACACTTAGATTTACAAGATGTATTTAAGTCTGTAGAGACTGCCCTAATTAAGGCTTGCCAATTAGAAGGTGCAAAAGGTGAAATTAATATAGAATTCAATGAAGAACAAAAGAAAATAAGAGTTTTCCAAACTTTCCATGTTGTTGAAGAAATTGATCCTGAAGGTCCGGAAGGTCAAATTTTACTTGATGAAGCTAAAGAAATGCGTGCAAGAGTTAAAGTTGGTCAAGACTTTAAAACAGAGATTAGTATTGGTTCAATCGGACGTAAAGGCGCAACTCGTTTCAAACAAATTTTCATTCAAAGTTTAAAAGAACTAAGTGGTAAGAGAGCATACGAATATTTCAAAGATAAAGAAGGCGAAATCATTACTGCCACAATTATTAGTGTTAATAACCATATAGTTGTTTTAAATATTGGAATGGATACAAGTACAATTTTACCTATTGATGAAACACTACCTGGTGAATCATATCAAGTAGGCACACAATTAAAGGTATGTATAACTAAAGTTGAAGAAACTGGTCGTGGCCCTAAAGTATTTGTTTCACGCACACACCGTGATATTATTAAACGTTTATTTGAAACTTATGTTCCAGAAATTGCAAGTGGTGTTATTGAAGTTATTGCGATTGCACGTGAACCAGGAAGTAGAACTAAAATAGGTATTAAGTCCAATAACATCAATGTTGATGCGAAAGGTGCATGTCTTGGCCCATCAGGAAGTAGAATTAAACAAATCAATGAAGCCTTGAACGGTGAAAAAATTGATATTTTTGAATGGAATGATAATCCAGTTAAATTAATAGCTGAAGCTCTTACTCCTGCTAAAGTTATCAGTGTTTTAACTGATGAAGAAGAAAAGAAGTGTATTGCCATTGTTCCTGATGATCAATATTCACTTGCGATTGGTAGAGGTGGACAAAATGCACGTTTAGCTTCTCAAGTTACAGGTTGGAAAATCGATATCAAGAATGAAGATAAGGCATATGAATTAGGTATTAAATTTAAACCTAATGTTTACAATATTTAGGTGACATATGGCCGAAGTAAATAAAGTAAAAAAAGTTCCCCTACGTAAATGTGTTGTGACAAATGAGCAACACCCTAAAATGGAAATGTTTCGAGTAGTTAGAACTCAAGAAGGTAGTGTTGTGCTAGATGCTACGGGTAAAGTAAGAGGACATGGTGCTTATGTTTGTAAGAAAAAATCTGCTGTTTTAACCTCAATGAAAAAGAAAATTCTAGATCATCATTTAGAAACAGTAGTACCTGAAAACATATACAATGAAATGCTTGAAATTTTAGATAAAGAAGGTATTAAATAATTGGATAAAGTATGTAATTACTTAGGACTTGCGAAAAGGGCAGGCAAACTTGTTGCTGGCACCGATGCGGTCTTGAAGAACCTAAATAAAAAGCAAATTAAATTAATATTTGTGGCGAGTGATTCATCACTTTCCACCATTGATAAGGTAGAGAAAAAAGCTTTTTTCTACCAAATTCCGGTAATAAAAAAATATTCAACTGATGAAATTGGAACGAGCCTTGGATTAAATAATCCTAAAGTAATAGGAATTACTGATGATGGCTTTACCAAAGCAATTAAAGTTGAGTTAGAAAGAAAAGGTGACTAAAATGAAAGTCAAAGAATTAGCAGAAATCTTTAAAATATCATCTTCTGAATTATTAAATCTTTTACCAAATGTTGGTGTTGACGTATCAGCCAAAGAAGAAACAATGGTTGATAAAGATGTAGAAAAGAAACTTGCAAAGCGTTATGGTGTGCCATATCCATTTAAAAAGGCAGCTCCTACAAAACCAAAGGTAGCGCCTCAAGTAAAGGTTCAACCAAAGGTAGAAGAGCCCAAAAAGGTAGAAAAGAAAAAGGAAGAACCAAAACCAGTTGAAAAACCTAAAAAAGTAGAAAAGAAACAGTCAGAAGAAAAAAAGGTAGCTCCAGCAAAACCAAAAGCAGTTCCTCAAGAAAAGGCTCAGCCAAAAACTGAAGAACCAAAAATGGTAGAAGAACCTAAGAAAGAAGAAAAAGTAGTAGTTAAACCAATAATTGATGAAATTGTTCAACCACGTGTTGATGAAGCTACACTTGAAAAATATCAAGAATTTTTAGAAGATGATGAATACAATATTACTCGTGAAGCTAAAGGCTCAAGAAGAAAAAATAACCAAGCTGAAGAAACGATAAAAGTTAAAAAGAAAAATAGTAACAAAAATCGTCATGAAAAAGCTAAAGAAAAAAGAACAAGTAATATTCCAAACAAAGAAGAAAAGAAAGATCATGTCTTATATTATGAAAATGGCATGACAGTAAGTGAGATTGCGGCGGCAATGAACATCAGTGTAACTGAACTTGTTAAAAAGTTATTTGTTTCGATGGGTATTCTTGCTAATGCAACTCAAAGTTTAGATCGTGATACTGCTGAACTTATCGCAATAGAATATGATTATGAAATCAAAGATAAACAAATTACTGACATGACAAGATTTGATGAAATGTCTTTTGAGGATAAGGAAGAAGACCTTGTAACTAGACCTGCTATCGTAACAATTATGGGTCACGTTGACCATGGCAAAACAACGTTACTTGACACAATTCGTAGTAGTCATGTTGTTAGTGGTGAAGCTGGTGGAATTACCCAACACATTGGCGCATACCAAGTTGAAAAGAATGGTCATTTAATTACCTTCATTGACACTCCAGGACATGCTGCCTTCACCGAAATGCGTGCTCGTGGTGCTCAAATTACTGATATCGTTGTCTTAGTGGTTGCGGCTGATGATGGTGTTATGCCTCAAACTAAAGAAGCAATTGAACACGCACAAGCAGCTGGTGTTCCAATCATTGTGGCAGTAAACAAAATGGATAAACCAGGCGCATCACCAGATAGAATCAAACAAGAATTAACTGAATACAACCTACTTGCTGAAGATTGGGGTGGAGATACCATCTTTGTTCCGATTTCTGCACTAACTGGTAAAGGCGTAGATGAATTACTTGAAATGATTGTTTTATTAAGTGACATGAAAGAATATAAAGCCAACCCTAATCGTTTAGGTATTGGTACAGTCATTGAGGCTAAACTTGATAAAGGTAAAGGCCCAGTCGCAACACTTCTTGTTCAAAATGGTACAATTAAAGTTGGTGACATTGTTGTAGTAGGTAACACTTATGGTAAGATTAGAGCAATGCAAAATGAATTAGGTCAAGCAATTAAATCAGCAGGACCATCTAAGCCAGTGGAAATCACAGGTATTATGGAAGTTCCATTTGCTGGTGAAAAATTCTTAGTTATCAACGATGAACGTAAAGCTAAAGAAATAGCAGAAACTAGATCATTCAACAAATTTAGTCAAGAAAAGGGTGTTGGTAAGGCTGCATCCCTAAATGATATCTTTAAAAATCAAGAAGATGAATCAGTTAAGAACCTAAACTTGATTATTAAATGCGATGTTCAAGGTTCCATTGAAGCTATTAAAGGCTTACTTGAAAAAATCAATATTGAAGGAACTAAAATCAATGTTATTAGTGCCCGTGTTGGTGGAATCACCGATAATGATATCAGTTTTGCCATTGCTTCAAAAGCTATTATCATTGGCTTTAATATTAGACCACTTGCTCAAATAACAGATCTTGCGAAAGAAAAAGGTGTAGAAATTAGATTATATAATATAATTTATAAACTACAAGAAGATATTGAAAAAGCCGTTAAAGGTATGCTTGATCCAGTATATGAAGAAAAATCAGCAGGTCAAGCTGAAGTTCGTGAAATCTATAAAGTAAGTAAAGTTGGAACAATTGCAGGTTGCTATGTATTAAGTGGTAGTATTGTTCGTAATGGTGGTGTACGTGTTATTCGTGATAGCATCGTTGTATATACTGGCAAAATAGGTTCCTTAAAGCGTTTCAAGGATGATGCAAAAGAAGTTAAAGCAGGTTACGAATGTGGTATTACTATTGAAAACTATAACGATGTTAAAGTTGGAGATGTCTTAGAATGCTTTGTTATGGAAGAAGTAGAGAGGGATTAAAATGTCATATCGTATTGATAGAATAGAAAAAATGATAGAAAAAGAATTAGCTTTAATCTTAAGAGATGAAGCTAAAAATGAATTATTAAAATATGTATCAGTTACAAAAGTAACTGTAACAAACGATTTATCGCTTGCGACAATCTGGTATACAGTTTTAGGTAGTCAAAACGAAAAAGAAGCAACATCTAAGCAATTAGTTAGTGCTAGTGGCTTTTTAAGAAGTGAACTTGCTCACCGTTTAGATTTACGTAAAACTCCAGAGCTTCGCTTTAAGTATGATGAATCATTAGAATATGGTAATCGTATTACCGCAATCTTAGATAGCTTAAAAAAATAAGGGAGAAAACATATGGACCATTCACAAGTTTTAGAGAATATTAAAATAAAACTATCACTTGTTCCTAAAAAACCAGGATGTTACCAAATGAAAGATGAACATGGTAATATCATTTATGTAGGAAAAGCTAAAATTCTTCAAAATAGATTAAAGAGTTATTTTACAGGTTCTCATGATGCCAAAACCACAAAAATGGTCCAAAATGTTTATGATTTTGAATATATTATAACAAGTAGTGAACTTGAAGCATTCTTGTTAGAATTAAACTATATTAAGGAATATCGTCCTAAATATAACATCATGCTAATGGATGATAAGACATACCCTTATATTGTGATTACTTCAGAAGAACATCCACGTTTAATTATGACAAGAGATGTAAAATTAAAAGGAAAAAAGAGACCATTAAAAATTTATGGTCCTTTTCCTAATGCTAAAGCTTGTCGTGATACCGTTGAAGTATTGAATAAAATATATCCCTTTAGGAAATGTCATACAATTCCTAAAAAAAGTTGTTTGTATTATGATATGAAACAGTGCCTTGCTCCATGTATAAATAGTGTTGATAAAGATGAATATTCACAAATTATTAATAAAGCGAATGAAGTATTATCAGGTAGTAATCAACAACTTTTAAAAGAAATGAATAACAAAATGAATATTGCGGCTGAAAACCTTCAATTTGAAGATGCTATTGAATATCGTAATATTATTAATAGTATTAATGAATTACTAACACCTCAAAAGATGTCAATTCAAGATGGTAGAAATCGTGATATATTTGGCTATTTTGTAAAAGATGGAGTTGTTTGTGTCCAGATACTACATATGCGTTCAGGTAAATTAATTGAACGTAGTGGTGAAGTTTTTGATATTATTGATAATCTAAATGATATTCTTTGTGAATATTTATATCAATTCTATGATTCTGATGCCGTAGTAAAGCCTTCAGAACTTTTGATACCATATATTGAAGGATATGAAATACTAAAAGAGGCTCTTGATTTAAATGTGGTAGTTCCAGTTAAAGGAATCAAAAAACAACTAGTCAATTTAGGCTGTGAAAATGCTCAAAATAATTTAGAAAATATTCAAAAAATAAGATTAATTAAATTAAGTAAGACTACTAAACCATTAGAAGAACTATCAAGAATTCTTAATATTGAATATCCTAAAGTAATTGAAATATTTGATAACTCTAATATATCAGGCGCATCACCTGTAAGTGCGATGGTTACATATATTGATGGGCTACCATCACCTAAAGATTATCGTAAATATAAAGTAAAAACTGTAGATGGAGCAGATGACTACCATACAATGCAAGAGGTAATTGAAAGAAGATATTCAAGACTTCAAAAAGAACAAGGAAGACTACCTAATTTAATTATTGTTGATGGTGGTAAACCCCAAGTAAGAGCAGCTAGAGAAATCTTAAATAAGCTAGGATTAAATATAAATTTAATAGGACTTGCGAAAGACGACAAACACCGTACTGATATGATTATAACTAGTAAACTTGAAGAAGTAAAACTTGATAAAAGTAGTAATACTTTCCTAATCCTTACCGCAATGCAAGATGAGGTACACCGTTTCGCAATTACCTATTTTAAACAAACACATAGTAAAAATACCTTTACTTCAATTTTTGATGATATTAAAGGTATTGGTAAAAAAAGAAAACTAATTCTTATGAAAGAATTTGACAATCTAGAAGAACTATCCCATGCTTCAGTTGACAAACTTAAAGCCTTAGGTTTCCCTAAAGAATTAGCGTTGGAAATTCTAGAAGTAGTAAATAGTCGTGACCAATCTTAACCCTTACGCATAAAATAAAATGAAAGTGTGGGGATTAGATGCATAATACTAAGTTCTTAACTAGTCGAGAGCGTGAGATCTTCAAGTTATTGGTTGAAAATTATGATACTGATGAAATTGCTGACAAATTTAATATTAGTAGTAAAACCGTTAGAAATCATATTTCCAATGTTATTCAAAAACTTGGAGTAAAAGGACGCAGTCAAGCTATTTTAGAGTTGATAAAAATGAATGAAATTAAACTATAAAGAAAGGAGTGATGACTTTGATTAGCGTGTGTGGACAAATTAGAAAAATAAATTTAGACGAACGCATTTTTGAAATAAAAATCAAAAACAGAATTGAATTTTTCTATTTTAGCCGTAGCCAGTACAAAAAATTTAAGCCATACTTACATGAAGGCCTATATGTTTTCTTTTTATGTAAAGAAGAAAGAACTATCAAAAGTCATCGTTCAACAAGAGAAGTAATTAGTTTCACAAAAATGATTAGGCATACCTCCAAAGGATTCATGACCTATTATGATATAGATATGATTAAAAAGGGCGTGAATAAACTTTTATCAAAAGATGCTTACCGTATGTTCATTGACTTAGAGTTTACAATGCCAAGCTTTTCATATGTTCATGGTAGTGGCTTCAAACCTGAAATTATTCAATATGGTATTTACCTAGAAGATAATGATGGTAACCTTGTACTAACTGAACATGATAATGTATTACCACTTGATATAAATAGCATAACCGATAGAACATATAGTTTTTTAAATCTTACGGAAAAAGACTTTAAAAAAGCAAAAACATATAATCAATTCTACTATATGCTTAAAAATCTTCTAACATATTACCAGCCAATAGTCTATGTTTGGGGATGCAATGATATATATGTTATTGATCTATCATGTGAAATGCATAACAAACCTAAAATACTAGAACGCAAACAAGTAGTAAATATAATGCAAGTAATAAAAAATTATTATAGTATTAAGTCTGATATAGGCCTTTTCAATGCCTATGAACTATTTGGTAGAAAGGCTCCTGCTCCTCAAGATCATGATTCATTACATGATGCGGTAGCAACATCAGAAGTATTTCATTTATTTTTAGAAGAAATAACCAAAAAGAATAATAAATAACCCTCACATTGTGAGGTTTTTATTTTATGTGTATAATGATAAAAAATAAAATAGAGAACAAATAAAGAAAAATAAGGAACAAATAAGGAACGAGAAATTTTGCCCTTAGTGTAAAAATATAATTTACGGAATTAGTAATATAAAAATTCAAACAATAAAATAATTTCCAATCGTAAAACTATTGACAAATAAAAGTTTTGCGGTTAGACAAAAACATGGTAGCTGATAATATGATTAAAAGGAATTTAATACTAGCAAAAATAAAAGGCTATAAAAATAATTATTTCAATAAAATTGAAATTCAAAAAAATGAATATTTGAAAGACGCTAACAGTAAATAACGTAAAAAAGGATTAGTTTTTTGAAATGTGGTACACTTCAAAAACTAATCCTATTTTTCAATTATGTTAACCACCGCAACAATTAGGGGTTTACGTTCTGTTTTTTGATAGATAAATTGGCTAAGTCCAATTCCAACTTGACGTTCAATGTATTTTACATTAATGTTTTTATAAGCATTTAATGCGGTCACAAAAATATCGTTTGCCTTTTGTTTGATGGTGTCGTTAAAGTTACCAGCAAGAGCAGGATCCATAAATCCTCTTGTGACAACTTTTGTTGGATAAAGCATTTTCTTATCTTTATTGATTGAGAAAGTAATAGTAATAAGTCCACCATCGCTCATTTTTTTTCTTTCTTTTAGAATGTTACTATCAACATCACTAAGGGATGCGTCAAGGTAAACATCAGATGCTTGAATTTCTCCTTTAAGTACACGTGCACTTTTAGATGAAATAGCTAAAACATCACCTTGTTCTAAAACAAAACAATTTTCTTTTGGAATACCCATTGATACTGCGATACTTGCATGCTTTTTAAGCATTGAGTATTCACCATGAGCTGGCATAAAGTATTTAGGGTTCATAAAAGTTAGCATTAAACGAATCTCATTTTGTGAAGCATGACCAGTAGTGTGAGTGTCAGTCAAAGGACTATTCTTAATAACATGAGCACCAGCATGTACAAGTTTGTTAATATTACGATTAATAAATTGTTCATTACCAGGGATTGGCTTACTGGAAAATATAATTGTATCATTTGGTAATAATTTAATTTGTTTATGAGTTCCATTAGCAATCTTTGATAGTGCCGCAAGTGGTTCGCCTTGTGAACCTGTACATAGAATTGTGACACGATCATTCTCTAATTTCTTTAAATCACGACCAAAGTGGATTCTAGATCTTGGAACAGTTATATATTTTAGCTTTGTTGCGACTTCAATTGTCTTTTCCATGCTATGTCCAAAAACAATAATATCACGATTAGTATTAATGCTTGCTTCAAGAATTTGTTGAACACGATAAACATTTGAGGCGAAAGTAGCCACAATAATTCTACCTTCTATTTGTGAGAATAAATTATTCAAGGTTTCCCCAATCTTGCGTTCACTAGCCGAAAATTGCGATATATCGGCATTTGTACTATCAGCCATCAAACAAAGTACACCTTCCTTACCAAGTTTGGTCATTTTATAATAATCTGATTTTTCACCAATAGGACTAAAATCAAATTTGAAATCACCAGTATTAACAATATAGCCAAGTTTAGTTTTAATGGCAATACCATAAGAATCAGGAATACTATGATTAGTTCTAAAGAATGTTACGGAAAAACTTTTAAAGGTAAGTTCTGTATCATCAAGAAATGGTTGAAGATTGTATGAGACATTTGGAAACTCTTGCATTTTATTTCTAATTAAACCAAGTGCAATCCCATTTGCATATATCACAGGAATTTTAACTTTTTGTAGTAAGAATGGTAGTGCTCCAATATGGTCTTCATGCCCATGTGTAATAAGAAGAGCAACAATTTTTTTCTCATTTTTAATTAAGTGTGTAAAATCGGGTATAATATAGTTAACTCCATTTGAGTCATCATCAGCAAAAAGAATACCAGCATCCATTATGATGATTTCTTCTTTTGTTTCAACGACATACATATTCATTCCAACTACACCAAGTCCCCCTAGTGAATATATTTTAATATCATTAGAAGGATAGTATTTTTTCTTTGATTGTGTTTTGTTCATAAGTTCCTCCTTTCTTAAATATTTTACTTAAGTATTATATCAAATTTTAAATGAAAAAGCAAATAAAAATAATGTAAAGCTTAACCTAAAAATTATAATTTAATGTATAATATAAACAACATATAATGAGTAGAGGATAAAAAATGAACAATAAGACAGCTATATTTTTAGATATTGATGGTACTTTATATGATAGTACAATTAAAGGCTTAAGACCAAAAACAGTTGAAATATTAGATAAATTAAGCAAAGATGATAACTATGATTTGTTTATCGCAACAGGAAGAACGATAAATACTATTGTTTGTCTAGATCCATATAAAAAGTACTTCAAAGGATTTGTTCTTGCGAATGGACAAAATATAATTATTGATGATAAAGTTATGTATTGTAATGGCATTGACTATCATGAGGTTAATCGCTTTGTAAAATATTCCACTGAGCATAACTATTGTGTGATGATGCTTACACTAGATAAATTATACATAAATATTATGGATGAAACAACAATTGATAATTTTAGAAAGTATGTAAATTTACATATTGATTTTATTCAAAAACAAGTGTTTGATGCAAATGATTTTGTTAATCAAATGTGGATTTTCGTATCTAATGAAGTGATTGATGAATTAAGACCACTTTTTCCGAAACTTGAAATCATTAAATGGGGTCACTTTGGGGCAGACATCATCCCACAGAATGCTTCAAAAGGTGATGGTGTGGAAATGGTAATTAAACAATTAGGCTACAAACTAGAAAATACTTATGCGATTGGCGATTCGGATAATGATACAGTTATGTTTGAAAAGGTTGGTACATCCATTTGTATGGGAAATGGTACACCTGCGGCCAAGTTAAGTGCGAAAATTATTGGTGAAGATATCACTAATGATGGACTTGACAAAAGTATTAGAAAATACATAATGAAAGAAAAAGAACAAAGGTAATAGTTACTTTTGTTCTTCTTTATTATTATCCTTAAATACTATTGGTGTTGAATTTTTAGGTACATAAAATGGATTATCCTTGTTTATATGATCAACAAATAAAACACCATTTAAATGATCATATTCATGACTAAAGACAACAGCAGGATAGCCATGTAGTCGAAGTTTTACCTTTACAAGTTTTCCTTTATTGTATAAGTATGTTTCAACACTTACTCTTTTAGGTCGATGAACATAACCTTCAACTTCCCGGTCAACTGATAAACAACCTTCACCACAATCAAGATATGTTAATTCCTCAGAGTAACTAACAATCTTTGGGTTTATCATCGGATAAAAATGTTCATTACCATTTTCATCAAAACAATACATAACAAGCATTTTAATGTTCTTTCCAAGTTGTGGGGCCGCAAGTCCAACAGCAGGTCGTAAACTATATTTTTCAGCAATCTTTGGATTAATGGAATTAAATATATATTCAATCATTTCTTCAATTGTTTTTTGGTCTTCGGCATTTAAAGGAAGTTCAACATCAACAGAACGTTTATATAGAAGTGGATTTCCTTCTCTAATAATATTGTTCATTGTAAGCATATAATCACCATCTTTTCTTATTTTACAATTATACTAAAAGATGAAAAAAAATACAAGTAAAAAGAAAACTGCTGAATGTTCAGCAGTCTTAGAGTAATTAGATTACCAACGAGCAGTACCGATGATGACTAATAAGATAAATAATACTAGAATTAAAGCATAGCCATAACCGCCACCACAACCAGTGTTACAGCATCCTGTATTAGCAGGTTGACAACAATTGAATCCATAGTTAGGTTGATACATAATTTCCCCTCCTTTTATCTACTCTATATTATGTTTGAATACTCAAATGTGAGTATGCTTTAACCCAAATCTTAATACATATTCTTTTATTATTTTAAGAATTTGTGATACAATGTAATGGGTGATTTAAAATGAAACAAAAACATGAACAAGAATTAGCAATGAGTATTGATTATGATTTATTTACAACCGAAGAAATTGTAAAGATTTTTAATTTCTATTCTTTAATGGAAAGAACTAAACATCAAAATATTAAAAGTGAGACAATTTTAGAAAGTTATCGTGAATATAAAAATATTATCAATAACATTTCATTAGAAAAAAAATATGATCAAAACTTTTTCAAAATAACTGGTATTTCAATTTACCAAACCATTAAAAGATTAGAAAATCAAAACTAGTAAGAATTGTTATCATTACCTCTAATGCCCAAGTAATTTTCTAGACGACTTACGCGTTTTAACATTTCATTATTTAAACGCTTTAATTCATTAATCTCGGTTTGAAGTCTGCTCATATCATAATTGTTAGGAGCTACTTCCTGATAATTGTACATATATCCAGGAACACCACTTGGCTGCATATATGGGTTTGGCATAGGATTATTATAGCGTTCTTCTTTTTTCTTAAAAAACATGTTTTCCCTCCTCTCAATTTATAGTATGAAAATAATATTATTTTGTCACCAAAATAATATTATTGATTATTTTGTCACCAAAAATAGATAAATGTAATAAATTATAGTAGGGGTGATTATATGGCAAGTAGAATGAATGAATTTAGAGAGTTTGTATCTAAACATCCACTTGTACGAAATGAAGTATTAAATGGAAAAAAGACTTGGCAAGCAATCTATGAAGATTGGGTAATTCTAGGTGAAGAAGATGACTCATGGAAACAGTACGAAAAAAAAGAAAGTACCACTGATAATAAAAAACTAGAAGATTTGTTATCATCTGATAATATAAAAAACATTTGGGGTTATGTGAAAAAAATTAACCCAGATTCTATTAGTAAAACCCTAAATACCGTTCAAAAGGTTTTACAAATAACCCAAAGCTTTGGTGGTAAAGCCGCAACAGGTTTATATAATGCGAATTACAATAGTTGGTGGGACTGATGAATCAAGAAGTATTAAGCAAACTTTATCAAAATGATTTATATTTAACATATCTTAGATATCATCCAAAATGGTATGTTATTCTTAATGAGCATCCAGAAGCTTACAATGATTTTGAAAAAGAAGTAAAAGTAAATTTAAAACTTACAACTTATGATAAAATAGATAATTTACGAAAACAAGTAGATTTTATTAATGGTATTGTTAAATATTTAAATGGATAATAAATTATTGTAAAACAATTTTGTGATTAAATATTATGCTGTCAAGTCATTATACTTGACATGATATGGGCAATATGATATAATATTCAAGGATTTAATATTAACAATAGGAGGATAATAATATGTCTGTAAAAATAAGATCACAAAGATTTGGTAGTAAGAAAAAACCATTTTATCGTATCGTTGTAACTGATTCAAGAAACCCACGTGATGGTCGTTTCATTGAAATCGTTGGTACTTATAATCCATTAACAAACCCAGCAACAGTTAAATTCAATGAAGAAAAAGTTTTAACTTGGTTAAATAATGGTGCAAAACCTACTGATACAGTAAAATCTTTATTATCAAAAGAAGGCATTATCGCTAAATTTGCAAGTAAAGAAACTTCTGAAAAATAGGTGAAAGTCATGGCTGAAATTAATTACGAAACTTTAGTTGGAGGATTAGTTAAGCCACTTGTAACTCGCCCATCAGAAGTAATTGTTTCAACGGAAGCAGTTAGTGAAAAAGAAATTGCTGTTACTGTTAAGGTTCATCCTAATGACCTTGGAAGAGTAATCGGCAAACATGGTCGGGTAGCAAGTGCCATAAGGACTTTAACCCATGCCGCTGCAACCCGTAATGAACAACTTGTTACGGTTGAATTTACAAGCATTGAATAAGAATTATCTGGGTAACCAGATAATTTTTTAAATAAAAAGGGGGTAAAAAAAATGAATACAATTAAAAATAAAACATATAGTGAAGAACGTGCATTATATAACCAAAAAGACGTTGAACTAATTAATTGCCGTTTTGAAGGTGAAGAAGATGGCGAATCAGCTTTAAAAGAAAGCGAAAACATAATAGTTAATGATTGTTATATGGATCTTCGTTATCCATTTTGGCATGATACAAACATACTAATAAAAGATTCAACAATGACAGTTAATTCAAGAGCACCACTATGGTATAGTAAAAACATTAATATTAAGAATACAACTATAGAAAGTGTTAAAGCTTTAAGAGAATGTAGTAATATTGAAATTGTGAATTCTAATATTAATTCACCAGAATTTAGTTGGCGTAATAATATGATTGATGTTAAAACCTCTAGTGTAAGTGGTGAATATGCATTTTTTGAAAGTTCTAATATAACAATTGAAAATGTTAATTTTAGTGGTAAATATTCATTCCAATATGTTAATAATCTAATAATTAAAAACAGCATTCTTGATACAAAAGATGCTTTCTGGCATGCGAAAAACGTTGAAGTATATGATTCAACCATTAATGGTGAATATTTAGCTTGGTACGCCCAAAATATCAAATTTGTACGTTGCCATATAAAAGGTACCCAACCCATTTGTTATAGTACAGGAATAGAATTAATAGATTGTACCATGGATGATGCAGATCTTGCATTTGAGTATAGTGAAGTTAACGCTAATATCAATAGTAAATTAATTTCAATTAAAAATCCTCTAAAGGGTAAAATCATTGTAAATGATGTTGATGAAATTATTAAAGAAAATGATAAGTATGGTGGAAATGCTGAAATAATAATTAAGAATAAAAATTAATTTATAAGATATTTATATAGAGATTATTATTAGTTTTATAATGTAATATATAAAAAATATCTTAGTTATTCTTAATAAAACACTCTTAGAAAACTATATAGACTAAAAAAAGCACTCATAGGACAAGGGTGTTTTTTCGTCAAAATATGTCTAGAACAGCTTTATAAACTTTATCTAGTATTAAGTAAACATTAGAGTAGTTTACAGCATATTAATAAAAGAAACAAATAAAGAATAAAAAGGGAGAACAAAATGTACAAATTACAAGTAGTAATCATTCGCCAGTATGTAGTTTAATACTAGAAGAAGGTACATACTATATAGGTTATGATAACAATATAGATAAAGCAAATATAAGTATTGCATTAGTAAGAAGAGTTAATTCAGATCCTAAAAAACTTGCGAAAGTGCAGTAACATTAAATAATGGAGTATTGAGAGGAAACACAATAACTGAAGGCTTTACAAGAAACATTTATTTAATGGTAGAAGATAGGCTCCAAGAACCAATCTCAAGACTTGATTATGATTGGTATTCAAGTAATGAAAACATAGCTAAAGTAACATCATATGGAACAGTACTAGCCCTAAATGTAGAAAGAGATACCGAAGTTTCAATATACGCAATAAATAAAGTAAATCCAACTATTGTATATCGAAAGGAGATTACAATACTAAAAGAAACATCAAGTTGAGTAGGAAAAGTAGATCTTACAGGAAGTTATAGCATAAATAGTAGAATCTTCCATTATATTCATTTAACAATAACAGAATAACATAAATAGAGCATATCAAAGACTTTGAGGCTATTGGTATGCTTTTTAAAAAACTAATTAAAAAGTAATTTTATCGATATATTCCTTTGACGGTTTGTCAATCATCGTGCACAAAATTGTGCCCTA
>ULWL01026134.1_pt1 | contig 53591 bp, 52 predicted proteins | sample 1960171 | NCBI WGS metagenome assembly ULWL01 (sample SAMEA4835807, study PRJEB28245) | human gut metagenome | biome: gut microbiome; material: fecal sample | place: Denmark | collected 2008 | reverse complement strand
TAAATCATCAAAATTGGTTGTTTTTAACTTGACATTAACATGAATAAAAAAAGAGCTATTTTCAGCTCTTCATCATAGTGAAACTATGAATTTTTGTGAAAATAGCTTATTTTTTAAAAGTCTACAAAATACTTTTTGACCGACTTTAATGTGTGCGAATACCTATTTTGATACAATTTGCGTACACCCTTAAAAAAGTTCGTACACCTTATCAAAATTTGCGTACATGTAATTAAAATGCGTACAGTTGAACTCGCCAAGAAATTGGAATTTATTTTATCAAGTTTTGTAAATTTTTCGACTTTCATCTTCAACTGATATTTTTTGCGTAACTCCGCAATTTCTTTCATCATTTTTGTTTTATGGTGGAAGTCAAGTGCTTCTTGACTTTTCCAATTATCTATAAGCAATAGTGTCTCTGTGTCGTCTATCAGATAGAAATATTCGTATCTTTCATTCCCTTCTTCTACGCGTATTTTATCTACAATTCCTCTTGAAATCATTTCCTCGGCAAATTTCCTTGCACTTCCGTTCATTCCCGTATAGTAGATATTTACAACAATACTCATTACGTCTCTTTGTCAAACTTGCACTTTTGATTTCCAAGGTACTGACCGCCGCAAGGGAACTGAAAGACAAGCTGTTCCGTGAAACTCTAGAAAAAGGGTATGGAAGCAAGGCAGATATAAAAGCTGTGGACACCGCAGATATAGTTACAGTTCCAAATAAGGAAACAATAACAGAGCCTAAGTCACCAAGCGTTACAGTTACCGCAACTGTTCTTGAAACAGAGGTTGTAGAACTGCCCAAACAACAGATACCACCAAGACCGGTTATGCCACCGGAAGCTACCGCTTTCCCAAGACTTCAAAAGGTCAAGGTTACTCTTGATAAACACAATAACCTTATCTTTGAAGCAGAGCGTGAACGGACAAAACTGGAAATTGAATTAAGCGCTTTGAAGGGGCTTTCAAGGCTCCCAAGAAAAAGGAGCTTGAAAGCAAGATTGCCACCAAAACCGAGGAATCCGAACCCTCAAAGCCGGATTATCCGGTATCGTCAGACAACACGGATTTGCAACAGTACAGGATTTCTACACAGCATTCTATACCGCACAGCGTTCCACCGAAGCATATCAGAAAGAATGTGCCAAGTGGGAGGAATCCTACGGAGAGAAAGCCACTCCAAAAGCCGAAACCATGCACGAAAAGTTACAACGATATCAAGAAATGGCTGACAGGCAGAATGCCAGTCAACCTTACCGAAGCAGAGATAAAGGGGCGAGATAATCGCCCCCCAACCGAAAAAATAGCCCTATCCATACACATAATGAATAAGGCTATTTTAAATACATAGTATGCGTAAAGCTGAAACATGTACCTCTATTTGCTATATCTTATTTCTTCCATAACCCATGTAAATTGCAGTACTCATAGGCTGCCACAAATTCTTCTCCATCCGCAAGTTTAAACTCTGCTCTTGGTTTATCTGTATATTCTAATTTAACTTTATGACCACCTCTTGTTGTTTCAATAGCAATCCACTGAATACAATGTGCTTCTACCATTGGATGCCCTACTTCACCAACTTCAACAGTCACCTTGCCTACATCCACTATTACAACAGGTACATGCTTCTCATGTGCACCCTCACTGGTTCCCGGTACAATCTCTGTCATCTTCTGACCACAGCACATAACTGGAACACCTGACTCCTTCACATATTCAATGATATTTCCACAATGCTAACAAATATAATATTTCATATAAAAAACTTCCTGTTAATAATTCTCTTTACGTACTTCAAAATATGCCTGTGGATGATTACATACAGGGCAAACTTTCGGTGCTTCAAGACCGACTACTACATGACCGCAGTTACGACATTCCCACATAGTTACGCCACTCTTTTTAAATACTTCCATAGTTTCAACATTTTTAAGCAATGCACGATATCTTTCCTCATGCAACTTCTCGATGGCAGCTACACCTCTAAACTGTGCTGCAAGTTCTGTAAAGCCTTCTTCCTCTGCATCCTTTGCCATTCTCTCATACATATCGGTCCATTCTGCATTTTCGCCTTCTGCTGCATGAAGAAGGTTTTCTGCTGTATCACCAAGTTCGCCCAAGGCTTTAAACCAAAGCTTTGCGTGTTCTTTCTCATTCTCTGCTGTCTGTAAGAACAAAGCCGCAATCTGTTCATATCCGGCTTTCTTTGCTACAGATGCAAAGTAAGTGTACTTATTTCTTGCCTGTGACTCACCGGCAAATGCTTCCCATAAGTTCTTTTCTGTTTTGGTTCCTACGTATGGGTTCTTCTTAACCTCTGCTACTTTCTCGAATTTCTCAGCAGGCTGCTTACATATTGGGCACTGCTTCGGTGGCTGTTCCCCTTCGTGAACGTATCCGCATACTGTACATTTCCATGTTGTCATAATTGTTTCTCCCTTCGATTTTTCTTTTTTTTCATTATTTGGAACAATTTCTAATAACTTCTTTGCTGTTTCCATTGGAAAGTCTGACGTAGGAGGATTTGCAATCAACTCCTCTAATAACTCATGTACATTATTGCTCTGTGGAAGCATAAAACCAGCTTCTCTAACAATATCTTCCGCAATAAGTCTTTCTGATTTGGCTACTGCATTCATTAAACGGCTAAGTCCTTCCCTATCCGTTGTATCTACTATTTGTCTGGCCATAGTCTCACCATCAGACTTATTCTGTGCCAGTTCGTTTAATGTAGCCTTTACTTCATCCGTTTTAGATTGTTGTGGCGGAAACTCAACGGGTACCATGCTGATAGCTCCACTAGGACAAGCCTGCGCACACATTCCGCATCCCACACATTTATTGATATCAATAATACTATCTTCCGTATCTGTCGCTCCATAAGGACATACATACAGACACAGACAATCCTTTGTACAAAGTCTAAGGTTTCTAACTGCCTTTAATTCCATATTTATCCTCTCCCCTCTATCTTTTCAAATTTGTAAGGAGGAACTTTACATACCGGGCAAAGCTCAGGTGGTGTCTCTCCAATATATACAAATCCACACACTGTACAAACCCAAATGTCTGTATCAGCAAGCATTGCCTCTCCTTCATTCAGATATCTGTTTACCAGTGATGAAAGCATTCTTGTAACCTTTTCACCCCATACACAGATTCTTGCTGCACCCCTATCTTTATTTTGGTCCACAACAGCTCTAACAGTAGGATATTTATCTATATCCTCCTGTAACAGTTTCGCCACATTTTCAACAGTTGCATCATTTACTGCCGGTGTAATACTGGTAAAATATGCTGCCAGTTCATTGAATAGACCTGCTTCCTCCGATTTGTACTGCTTTTCACAACCTCTTGCAAGATTAGAGCATACCGCAGCTAATTGTCCCGCTGAAAGTTTTTTTAGGTCTGCAGCCTCTGTATTCACACTGACTGGATTTACTTCTGTTTTGGGTACTTCCAGCTTAAAATCAGATTTAACCGCACCACAAAGTGGACACTTCCAGTCCGCCGGCAACTGTTCAAATGGAACTTTTTCTTTTTCATCATCATAGACATATCCACAAATTTGACATATGTACCTCATAAAATACCTCCTTTTTATTTTTCCATACCACAAGGGTATGTACATTCACTCATTTGTTTTTCATGGATAACACTTGCGTAAAAACGATATCCACCGGAAAAATTGTAACAATCAAAACCATTCTGAGATAATATTCGGCAAGCGATATAACTTCGGAGACCACTCTGGCATATTACATACACCGGCTTACTGTCATCAATTTCATTCATTCGTTCTCTTAAGTCATCCACCGGAATATTGATATACCCATCAATGTGTCCACTTTTGTACTCATATGACGTTCTGGTATCCAATAATGTAACACTTCCGTCCCTCGGTAAATTTTTAACCTCATCCCAATGATATTGCTTAATCATTCCTTTACTTATATTTTCAATCATAAAACCAGCCATATTTACAGGGTCTTTTGCAGATGAAAATGGTGGTGCATATGCCAAATCTAAATCCTTAAGCATATTCGCTTTCATACCGGCATGTATTGCTGTGGCAAGCACATCCAGTCTCTTATCCACACCTTCTGTTCCCACAATCTGCACTCCAAGAAGTTTCCATGTATCCTTTTCAAAGACAACTTTCATGGTCATAACTTTTGCACCGGGATAATAACCTGCATGAGAAGTTGGGGAAAGAACAACACTTTCACAATCAATTCCCATAGATTTAGCTACTTTCTCAGTCAAACCAGTTACTGCAACAGTCATATCAAATATCTTTATTATGGAGGAACCCATAGAACCCTGATAATGACTATCCCCTCCACAGATATTATCTGCTGCAATACGTCCCTGCTTATTTGCCGGTCCTGCAAGTGCAATTACGGTATCTTCTTGTGTCACAAAATGTTTCACCTGAATAGCATCACCCACAGCATAAATATCCTGTACAGAGGTTTCCATACGATCATTTACGACAATACTTCCTTTTACACCAAGCTTTAGTCCTGCTTGTTTTGCAAGACTATTTTCGGGTGCCACTCCTATGGCAAGCAAAACCATATCAGCTGCTATTTCACTATTATCTTCCAGCATGGTCACAATACGTTCTCCATCCTGTCGAAAAGAAATAACATTACTATTCAGTCTTAATGAAATTCCCTTTTCACGAAGCTTACTATGAACAAACGAAGCCATATCATAATCCAGCGTATTCATCAACTGATTCGGTCTCTGAACAATCGTCACATTAAGACCTTTTCCCTTAAGATTTTCCGCAACCTCAATACCTATATAGCCTCCGCCCACAATCACAGCACTTTGCGCTTTTGTTTTTTCCAAATAATCATGAATCCGAAACGTATCTTCTACCGTTCTTAGCGAAAAAATCTTTTCACTGTCAATTCCGGACAGATTTGGTTTTACAGGTTTTGCACCCGGAGATAATAAGAGCTTATCATAAGGTTCCTCACATTCTGTACCTGTAAGCAGATTTTTTACTGTTACTGTCTTTTGGGTCACATCAATGTTAGTTACTTCATGATTGACTTTTACTAAAATTCGAAATCTTGTCCAAAAACTTTCCGGCGTCTGAAGTGTCAAGTCATTGGAATCTGTGATTACATCACCGATATAATATGGCAGACCACAATTGGCGTAAGAAATATATCCTGTCTTTTCAAAAACAATTATTTCTGCACTTTCGTCCAAACGGCGAATTCTTGCTGCGGCCGAAGCTCCACCAGCCACACCACCTACAATTACCACTTTCATTTCTTACACCTCAATTCGTTTTATAAATTAATGCTTTCCACATCCATGGTCTCCACAAGCATGTCTATCCTCATGGTGATGGTGATTACAATTTGGACCGGTATTTACAAGTGTACCGGCAAGATAACTTGAAACTGCTTTATCCACATTTCCCGTTGCACCTGCACACAGTTCTATTCCGGCTTCTGCAAGCGCCATCTGTGCACCGCCTCCGATACCGCCACAAATAAGTACATCTATCTGATTTGTTGCAAGCACTCCTACCAGAGCACCATGTCCTTGTCCATTTGAGCTAATCACTTCCGAAGAAATGACTTGATTATTCTCTATTTCATATACTTTAAAATTCTCTGTTCTTCCAAAATGCTGAAATACCTCTTCGTTGTCATATGTTACCGCTATTCGCATAATTCCATTCTCCTTTTCTTGTAATTGTCTTTGATTCAAGTAAGATTTCGTCAAATGACATTTTTTACAATGCGGGCTACCATCACAAAGCACATAATTTCCACCTTCGATTTGAAGCTCGTTTCCCATCACTAACGCCTTTGCAATTTTTTTCTCGCATTATTATAAATTAATTGAGCAGTTATCCGTGCAACACCTAACTTATTAGCACATTCTTCCTGACCGAATCCTTCCAAGTCAATCAGTCTTATGCTTTCGTATTCATCAACAGTCATAATCAACATTTCGCTATTATCATTTTGCTGATGTATAAACACTTTAACATCAGGCTCTTTACATACTATTCTCTTTCTGCATCTTGGCATCTTAACACCTTTTTTTGGCATATGCTATAAAATGTTGTACTATGTATCTTTATTAAAGTCAAGAAAAACTATGATAGCAAACTCATAGTCTTCTTTCAAAAACATATTCTATTTTAGAAGATAAGTCTTCTCTAAAAACGTATCCAAGTCTATTGAATTTCTTTATTTCTTCGGGATTATCAATGCAGTTTTCTGCCATGAATCTGACCATTTCACCTCGTGCCATTTTTGCATAAGTACCTTTTGTTACTAGTTTCCCGGCAGATAATTCGCAAAATGTTATAGATATATAGGTATCTTCTTCGGATAGATATCTCTCGATACATTTAGAATATTCTTTTGATGCCAGATTAATTATAATGCCCTTCTCATCTCTAACACCTTTGTAAAGCATATCCCCCCAATATTCATATAAGTTTTTTTTATTTCCGATTGTAGCTTTTGCCTTCATCTCTAAGCAGTAAGGTGTTACTCCATCCATTGGCTTCAAAACACCATAGAACGCTGATAATATCCTTAGATGTTCCTGTATATATTCAAAATGCCCATCCTCAAATACTGTAGGAGCCATGTACTGGTACGCAATTCCTTCATATGATAATATCGCCGGTGTAAGCCTATGGTACAAGTCCATATTCTCTAAACGTCTCACATTTTGCTCCACGATTTTATCATTGCATTCCCACAATTCCTTTAACTCATCTTTAGACTTGTCTTTGAACCATGCTAATATTTCCGTAGACCTATCAATAAACATGGGCAATCCCATAGGTTCTAAAGTATCAAGGTTTATATTCATCTTTTTTGCTGGAGATAATATTATTTTCATTATTCTAATTCCTGCAGCATTTTTTCCGGGTCCTCTGCTGCTTTCACCCTAGGTTCAGCGTTGCTCTTACCTTGATAATAGTCGCTGGATAGTCTATTTTCATATTATCGACTCGTACAAAATATCAAATCATATATAAAATTATAACACTTTCAAAAGTAAAAAACAATTAATTTGCAAAATATGTCGAGGCAAAAATTAAAAATTTATCAAATAAACCTTTCGTTCCGCTGATGCACCTATCGTCCCGTAGCAATATCTATCGTTCCGTAGCTATTTATCATAAAGAAAAAGAGCCCTGCAAAAGTGCGGTTAAAAACTCTCACAAGGTTTTGATGATCGTTTACAGATAGGGAAATAAAACCTTTATGCAAAGAAAAAAGGTTCAATACTTATTGTATCAAACCTTATCTCTCTTTTGTGTGCGAATACCTATTTTGATACAATTTGCGTACACCCCATAAAAAGTGCGTACACCTTGTCAAAATTTGCGTACAGTTAAACGCACCGATAAATTGGAATTTGTAAAAAGATTAAGTGCGTTATAAACAACCAGTGATGCTATTATCTTCTTGTTATCTTCTCTACCAATTCCAATAGTTTTTCATTGATGTCATCGTTGATTTTAAAAACAGATAAAAATAAATTTTCATCACAATTATCAGCGTTTGCAAGTGAGCCAATCCATTTCAAGTAGGAATCCGTATCTTCTTTATATAGTTTTTTTACCAAATAATAATCAAATAAAATCACTGCTTTCTCAGAACTATCATGTGTCTCATCATCCATTCTGATACTTTCACCAATCAATTTATCTGTGAATTGATGTGTATACTCATGCAATATTTGATAGAAGATATTTTTATATTCACTTTCATCAAAAGCAAATGGAACAACTGCATTAAATGAAGATGTGTCTCCAAATCCTCTACCATTGTTTGTCAAACTATAAGACATACCTACTACAGCAGATTTATTAAAATATGAGAATAATGTCTCATATTTGCTCATTCCACTTTTCAACCACGATTCAAACGATTTTCTACATATAGAGGTTGTGGCATATAGTTCGTTCCAGTAGCCTTCATAAAATTCAAATTCACTTTTTAAAAGTTGAATTAGTGGAAATATAAATTCTTTCTTATCTGTTTCTGTGAAGCCATAATAGTTTTCGATTGCACCTATTAAATCTTGAACAGAAGAACACACAAACGGTAGAAAATTAATTACTCCTAATCTTTCAAAGTTTTCGTTATAGTAATTTGATAAAGGCGATACTACATCTGTAATACTATCATATCTACCTTTTTTAATTTCCTTAACATTATCTATGTATGCTTCGGAATACAAATTTGATGGATTATCCACTTTCATGTGTGCTAAGATATGATACATTAAATCCTGAACCACTGAATATTTAAATTCTATTATCACTTTTATTCCCTCCGCCAAATTCTTATCGTTGAGTTTATTATAGCACAAAAATCGTATTTTTACAATACATTCGCCTACTGCATAACAAAAAAATATCGTCCCGTAGCAATATCTATCGTTCCGCAGATATACCTTTCGTTCCGTAATTATTACATATAAAGAAAAAGAGCCCTGCAAAAGTGCGGTTAAACACTCCTACAAGGCTCTGCTGTTTACTTACAGAAAGGAACTAACTCCCTTTATGCAAAGAAAAAAGGTTCAATACTTTTGTATCAAACCTTTGCTTTTCTTATGGTGCAGCAAATGAGATTTGAACTCACACATACGTTCGTATACTACCCCCTCAAAGTAGCGCGTCTACCATTCCGCCATTGCTGCAAGAGTTACCTAGATATTTATCTCGGTAACATTATCTTCAACATAAACATTTACATCATCGTGAATGTCTGTAGTTGCAATTTGATTTGTTTTTAACTTAATATAGTTTGCGGTTCCTTCAGCAAGTATTTCACCATCCATTGTCATAATGGCTCCAACTCCTGTAAAGAATTTGGAAGTATTTCTCGTTATCTTACCATATGCCATTACTTGTGTATCTAGAGGAACTGGTTTTCTAAATTTAACATGAATGTCCATGGTTACACCCCAAGAAGTTGGTTCTTCAATCCAAATGGCACGACCAATTATTTCATCAAGTAATGTTGAAATCATTCCCCCATGGGTTCTTTCGGGATAACTTTGATGAATTTGACGAAAAGTCACAATGGTTACAACTGTATTATTTTCCATTTCATAAAATGGAGCCTTAAGACCTGCTTCATTGTTCATTCCACATATAATGCACATTTTACTATTATATTGTTTTTTTAATACTTTCATACTACACCCTTTAAAACCTTTTTGTTTTATGAATTATTTTGTTATTTAGTTAGTATTATTATATAAGGGGGAAATCATATGAATTATCAAGATTCTTGTCAAGATATCGGATCATTCGCGGATTGGCTAATGACATTAACCCCCTTTGAGTTCGCGACTCTAGGTGTGATCATCGGATATATTTTATCATGTAACCTAACCATAAGTCAACAAAATTCACTCGGAAATTGGCTTGAGCTAGTTGGACAATTAATTTTAACCTTCAACGCTCAGGGTAGTGGGCAAATTAAGCGACCAACTTATCAAGATATTAACAATCTACAACAACAGATTAATGAATTAATGCGAAAGAATAATCGAAGATTTTAGTAGTTATTAAATAATGGATAAATTAACTCTTTATTTTTATTTTCTTTATAATAAAGTTTTGCTGTTTTATTGCCTTGTTTTAAACATTGTTTGATATATTCTTGACTATTTTTAGTTGATAAACTAAGTTTTTTACGAATAATATTAATCATTATTGCTCTTGATATTTCATAACGATAAAATGGATATTTTGTCTCTAAATAAGAAAGTGCAGTACTTAAGCTAAAACGTTTATCCCCTTTTAAGGCAAAGTAAGCATAAAGGTATATTACGATATTACTAGACTTTTCTTTTAGGAAAGATATTCCTTCAAGTATTAATTTTTTAGCTTTTTCTTCATCAACATTAGTTCCAATACCATTTATGTAAGCATGAGCTAAATAACCATTTGCACAATTACAAACAGGTAATGCTTCAGCAAGTTCTGCCTGATAAGCTTCTTCATAACATTTAAAGGCAGCCATACTTGAGTGATTAAGTTCATGTGCTCTACCAAGGGAAGTTTTCATACAAGCATCATCAGTAACCACAGTATTACAGTACTCAAGAATTGACTCGGCAAAATTAGGCATTTGTTTAAAACCATCTTCACCATATAAATACATTATTCCAAGTTTACGTAATAGCCAAATATCAGATGGATGGAAATCCTTTTTCTGGTATTTTTTTAGTTTTTTTTCTATTTTTTTAGGTGCAATTGTTAGTGGCATTATCAAGGTTAAATATTTAAACTCATCTAAGTATTTAAGTTTATATGAAGCATTAAACTCATTTAAAACTTCATCATATTCATAATTTAAACGATGTTTAGTTTCACCTAAAAGAAAACGCAAACGACCATCTTCAGGATAAATTTTTATTAAATCTTCTAGTAATTCTAAATTTTCATGATCGCATGATAAAATAAAATTAAGACGATAGACTTCATCAAAAATAAATATTTCTTTATGCAAATTGTATGCTTTTAAGTATACTGATTTTAATTCTTCTATTTCAATTAGACTCTTCGCATTTTTCGCAAGAAAGAATCCTAGTGAATAATAAATACGCCATGATTCATGTTCCTTCAAATATTCATAAGCAATTTTGACTATGGTGTCATCTTCACCTAACTCTTCATATATTTTGAATTGTTCAACTAAATAAGACTCATCATCAAAATATTCTTTAGCATTTTCAAGTTCTTTTAGAGCTTTTTCTTTTTCTTTCTTTAATGAATAAATCTCTACTTTTAGTAAAACAACGCTACAATTATTTTCTTCATATTGATTAGCAAGTGCTAAATCAGAAAGGGCTTTATCAAGTAACCAAGGGTCATTTCTTTTGTAGTATATGGCAATTTTAAGTTTTGCGGTTAAATAATAGTAGTTAAGGGAACCACCAAATTTTGTATAAACAAGATCAAGAATTTCTTCTGCTTGTTCAAATTTACCAAGGGTTATAAGAATCTCTACCTTACAAATGTAAAAGTCCGAAGTTTCTCCTTCATCTTTTTCGATACACTTATCGATGTACTCAAGTGATTTACATAATGATGCATCATCACCATATTCAAAATATGCTCTTGATAGTGCAAAATTTAAATCTAAATACAATTCAGGATTGTGCTTGATTGCTTCATCTGCATATTTAATTGCTTTTTCCACTTCATTATTACAATAAATCATCACTAAATATGCCATTGATTGATATTTAAAAGGAGAATTAATCGCAATTAATCTTTCAAAATCTTCAATTGTTTGCTTCCTTTTGTCCACAAAATGTGTAAATGCTGTTGCTGCTCGGTAAAATAATGCTAAATAATCATTATTATCATTTTCATATATTTTAGAGAACTTTTGATACGCTTCTTCATATTCTCCATTTTTAAGAGTTTCTATAGCATCTTCATATTTAGTCGGCATATCTTGACTCCTTTGTTGCTTTTTTTATGTATTCTAAATCACTTGATTTTTTCATATCTTCTCTTTTATCATACAATTTTTTACCTTTCGCAAGTGCAATATCCATTTTTGCTATTCCATTTCTTAGTACAATTCTTAAAGGAATAATTGTGTAACCTTCACGCATTGTTTTATTAGATAGTTTTAAGATTTCTTTTTTATGAACTAAAAGTTTACGGTTGCTTTTTTCTTGGTGATTAAAGATGTTTCCCTTTTCATATGGTGAAATACTCATTCCCACTACAAAAAGTTCACCTTCTTTAATATCACAATAAGCTTCTTGAATACTGGCTTTTCCCATTCTAATTGATTTAATTTCTGTACCAGTTAAAACAAGACCAGCTTCAAGTTCTTCTTCGATAAAATAATCATGATATGCTCTTTTGTTTTGACAAACGATTTTTTCATTATTCATTCTCTAATTTCCTCATCATTCTAAATGTGATTTGTTTTTTGCTTGAGTTTACATCAACTAATTTTACGCGTACAATATCACCTAATCTAAAAGTATGATTTTTACTAGTTCCATAAATTATACCGGCAGTTTCATCAACCTCATAGTAATCATGTGGTAAATCATCAAATCTAACTAATCCTTCAACAGTGTTATCAAGGGTGACATATAATCCCCAGTTTACCACTGATGAAATCATACCTGTAAACACGTTTCCAATATACTTTTCCATATATTCACATTTTTTCATATCAACAGTACTACGCTCCAAATTTTCTGCCGTTTTTTCACTAGCACTTGAAGAAAGTCCTGTTTCATGAACTTTAATTGTAAAGTAACCTAAAGGATCAATTTCCGTAGTTTCTTGATGATTAAATAAAAATTGTTTCATTAATCTATGAACAAGTAAATCTGGATATCTTCTAATTGGTGAAGTAAAGTGTGTATAGCATTTGCTGGCCAAACCATAATGGCCAATGTTAATCTCCTGATATTTAGCTTTTGCCATAGTTCTAAGTAGAGTATTACTAATAACACTTTTGGTAGTTTTTTCAAGAGTATTTTCTTCTGCATTAGTATCTAATAAAAACTGTTGTAAAGCTTTTGGTAGAGCAGTTTTGTTTTTATATGAAAACTCTTGTTTTAAGGTTTTTAAGCGATTCATAAATAGATTTAATCTTGTTTCATCTGGTTCATCATGAACACGATATAAAAATGGTACATCAAGCCATGTCATTTTTTCTGCAACACTTTCATTGGCGACAAGCATAAACTCTTCAATTAGTTTTTCAGCGGTACGTCTTTCCCTTAATTCAATACTTTTAACAGTACCATCTGGATTTAAATTTAATTTAGCCTCACTTGTCTCAAAATCAAATGAACCTCGTTTGATTCGCTTATCATATAGTATTTTAGCAAGGTCTTGCATATCAATAAGCATTTCATAAATGTCTTGATATTGACTAATTAATTTTTCATCTTTTTCTTCTAGTATTTTGTTTACATTTTGATATGTCATGCGATGAGCACTTTTGATAATTCCTTCATAGTGATCACTATTTACTAAATTACCAAGGTGGTCAAATTCCATTTCCGCAACCATTACAAGACGGTACTGTCCTTCATTTAGGGAACATATACCATTTGAAAGTTCAAATGGTAACATTGGAATTACGCGATCAGGTAAATACACGCTTGTTCCTCTTGTATATGCTTCAATATCTAAATAACTATTTTCTTTAACATATTCACTAACATCAGCTATACATACAGTTAGAAGATAGTTACCACTTTTAAGTTTTTTTACGTTAACCGCATCATCAAAGTCTTTCGCATCATCACCATCTATTGTTATAATCAATTCGTTACTTAAGTTTCTACGCTTTTTATATTTGGTTAGGTCAACCACTTGAGGTAAGGATGCGGCTTCATCACAAGTTTCCTTATCAAATTGATATTTTATACCACTCGCAAGAACTTGCATAGTAATATCCATACCTACTTCTGATTCATCACCATATACTTCGATTACATTACCTTCAATTTGGTTAAAAGCATAATATTTTGTGATTTCTACTTTTACAACATTATGAGTTTTCGCATTTTTATGATCACGAATGACACACCAGATAGTATTCTTATTAATAGTTGCTTTTACAAAATAACGTCCTTTTCTTTTAATTAATGGACCAACAATAGTTTTAGTACATCTTTTTACTATTCTTGTTACTTCCCCCTCGTAACTTGCTTTTTTTGATTTTGTAAACTTTACAATAACTGTATCACCAGAAATGGCCGTTCCAGTTTTCCCGTCATCAACATGTACACTAAAATCATCACCATCAACAAAGCCATATCCACCCTCTTTAATATTTATCACGCCTTTTAGCATTTGAAAATAAGGTAGTAAGGCAAAAGCGTTTTGTTTATTATGAGTAATTACAAATTCATTCTCTAATTCTTCTAATGCATTTCCTAATATATCGTATTCATCTTCGGTCGTAAGACCTAGTTCTTTATATATTTCATTAGCTTTTAGTAACTGGTGTTTGGGAGTACTTAATAATTTAATTATTTGTTCTTTCATTTTCCCCTCCTTAAAGTATGAAAAAAGGGCATTTAAGCCCTAATCTTTTAAACTCTTGGTAATACAGCCGCTAAGATTGTTAATACGAAAAATACTACTGATAATACTGTTGTTGTAGTATTAATAGCTTTTTCTAAACCTCTTTGTTTTTGATTTGCGAAAAGATCTGACTTCTCACCAGTAAATGCACTCATACCATCTTCTTTAGATGATTGTAACACTACTATTAAAATCATAATAATTGAAACGACTAATAATATATAATCATACCAACTTAAAGCACTCATATGGGCCTCCTAATTTTATATTTTGATACTATAACGTTATAATTATATCATATAATGATATTTATTGCAAATGTTTTACTTAAGGACTATATTAACAATCTCTTCTACTGATTTAACTGGAATGATTTCAAGACTATTTTTTACGCTTTCAGGAATCTCATCAATATCTTTTAAATTATCATATGGAATAATAATTTTCTTAAGTCCGCTACGATGAGCCGCAATTGATTTTTCTCTTAATCCACCAATTGGTAGAACTTGACCACGTAAGGTAACTTCTCCAGTCATACCAATTTCGTGATGAACTGGACGATTAGTAAATGTTGATATTAAAGCTGTTGTAATTGTAACACCTGCTGAAGGTCCATCTTTTGGAATAGCCCCTTCAGGAACATGGATGTGAACATCAGATTCTTTGATATCCTTAATATTAATATTGAATTTTTCAGCATTACTTTTAACATAACTAAAAGCTGCTTGAGCTGATTCTTTCATTACATCACCTAATTGACCAGTAAGTAAGAGTTTCCCTTCACCTTTATAGTGAGTTGCCTCAATTGATAAAGTATCACCACCAAACTGTGTATAAGCAAGTCCAGTAACAATTCCTACTAAATCATTTTCCTCAGTTTTATTATTAGTGAATTTAGGTTTTCCTAAATATTCTTCTAAATTATCTACATTAATTTCAATTTTTGATGCGCCATTTAATAAAATATTTTTAATGGCCTTACGAATAATTGAGCTTAACAATCTTTCTAATTCACGCACACCAGCTTCACGTGTGTAATTTTGAATAATTGAGTAAATTGCTTGATCACTAATACTAAATTTGGATTCATCAAGTCCGTTTGCTAAAAGTTGCTTTTTTAGTAAGTGGTGAGTGGCAATTTCGAATTTTTCATATTCAGTATAACTTGATACTTCAACTATTTCAATACGGTCACGTAATGGTTCAGGAATATTACCTAAATAATTGGCAGTTGCGATAAAGAAAACATGGGATAAATCAAATGGTTCTTCTAAATAATTATCACTGAAAAATTGATTTTGTTCAGCATCTAATACTTCAAGCATTGCACTTGTTGGGTCTCCCTTATAGTCACTACTCATCTTGTCAATTTCATCAAGTAAAAATACTGGATTATTTGTGCCTGCACGTTTTAAATTTTGAAGAATTCTACCAGGTAGTGCTCCAAGATAAGTACGACGATGACCTCTAATTTCCGATTCATCTTTAACGCCACCTAAAGAAAGTTTAACAAACTTCTTGTTAAGAGCTCTCGCGATTGACTTTGCAAGTGAAGTTTTACCAACACCTGGAGGGCCAACAAGACATAGAATAGCTTGTGGATTCTTTTGTGTCATAATCTTTACCGCAAGATATTCAAGAATTCTTTCTTTAACTTTGTCAAGCCCGTAGTGATCTTCATCAAGAATTTCTTTTGCTTTTTTAATATCATCAGAATCAACTGACTGTGTGTTCCATGGTAATGCAATAAGAAAATCTAGGTATGTTCTTATAATACCAGATTCAGGTGAAGTGCTTGGCGTAGACATATAACGATTTAATTCATTGTATGCTTTTTCTTCAACTGTTTTTGGCATCTTTGCTTCTTTCATTTTCTTTCTTAATGTATCAATATCTGTTTCTTTTTTAGCCTTATCACCAAGTTCATCTTGGATGGCTTTCATTTTTTCTCTTAGATAGTACTCCTTTTGAGCTTCATTAATACTACGTTTTACCTCTTCATCGATTTTGCTTTCAAGACTTGCAAAATACTTTTGTTTTCTTAGGTCTTCTAAAATCATAAGTAAACGTTTAGTAATATCAAGTTCAAATAGATACTTAAGATGTGATTTAAAATCACCGATAATATTAATAGCGATAACATCAGAAAATTCAGCTGATGAGATACCTTTTCTTAAACTATTAAGAATAACATCTTTATTTTCTAGAACTGGCATCATTTTATTATTTGATACTAATTCTTGCTTAATTAATTCTAAGGTTGCAACTTCCTTATCACTATCACTACTAATTGATGGTTGGGTTGTAAATTTTACTAGTAAATGGGGACTGGTCAATACAAACTCTTCTACATCAGCACGTACAATAGTTTGTAATTTAACTCTTCTAGACCCGTTAGGATTGGTCATATTTAAGACAATTTTCGCTACTACTCCCCTTTTGTAATAGCTGTCAATAACCTCATTTTGAGTATCATTTTTTGATGGTAACATTAAAAATATGTAGTTTCGATATTGTTCTGCGCTTTTTAAAGCTTTAATATCTTCAGGCCTATTTATTTCTACTCTAATTTCATTATTTGGAAGTGGCACAATGTCGCTTACAACTATTGCTGGTAATTGTTCTGTTACCTGTTCATTTAACTCAAACATATTTACTCCTTTCTAAGCACTAGGAATTACTTCCTCACTTTTTTCATTATATAGTTCTTCATTTTCAATTACTTCTATTGATTTAATGTTTTCATCATATGGTAGTTTAAACATTAGATCAAGCATTCGTTCTTCAAGAATTTTACGTAAAGCTCTAGCTCCCGTTCCTTCAGCATACGCCTTTTCCGCAATCATCTTAATTGTTTTTTTATTAAATATTAATTCAATTTTGTCGCTGTTAAATAATTGTTGATATTCCTTGATTATAGCTTTTTTAGGCATAGTTAATATTTTTTCAAGATCTTCAAGGGTTAGTTTTTCAAGTCTAACCGTCACAGGAAGTCTACCCAAAATTTCTGGAATGATTCCAAATTTTTGAAGTTTTTTAGTATCTAGTAATATATCTTCTACTTTTTTATTCTCAAATCCCATTGGCTTAGTTTTATTATCATCAAGCCCTTCAAAACTTCCTGCACAAATAAATAAGACTTTTGATGTATCAAATTTAATGTACTCTTGATATGGGTGTTTTCTTCCACCTTGTGGAGGTACATTAATTATGTTTCCCTCTATTATTTTTAATAAAGAGTTTTGAACTCCTTCTCCTGACACATCTCTTGTGATTGAAACATTTTCACTTTTACGAGCAAGTTTGTCAAATTCATCAATAAACACAATGCCCTTTTCCGCAAGGTCTAAATCATAATCAGCATTTTGAAGAAGCTTTAATAAAATATTTTCAACATCTTCGCCAACATATCCTGCTTGAGTATATACTGTCGCATCACAAATAGCTAGCGGCAAATTCAAGATTGATGCCATAGTTTTCGCAAGTAGTGTTTTACCAACCCCCGTTGGACCAATCATTAAAATATTAGGCTTCTCTAAATCCTTTAAATCAGGGCAAGTTATTCTCTTATAATGTTGATATAACGCTACTGACAAAACTTTTTTAGCTTGTTTTTGACTTATAACACACTCATCAAGTTTATCATAAATAACTTTTGGACTTATCACTTCATCTTTAAAGTTTTTGATAAATTGCTTATTAAACAATTCTTTTTGTTCAATATTTAATATATCATAATATATTTTTAGACAGTCTTGACATATCCACGCTTTATTGCCTTCAACACCTAGGTTATCCCAAGTTATTTCTTTGCCACAAAATGAACAATATATTTTTTCCATAATAATCACGCTCCATATTTATTATGGAGCGAATTTATTAAATTAATCAAAATAATTATTCAATTACTGCACTATCTTTAATTAAGTTGACAGCTTTTGTCATCTTTAGATGATGTTCTACTTGTTCTGCACTGAATTTCTTTTTAACATCTTCTAATCTCTTAGCTTTATCAGCTTCAGTTTCTTCAGGTTTGTCACCACAAAGTTTTGCATATTCAGCTTCAATTTCTTCTTTGGATACTTCAAATTTTTCAGCTTTTACAATTTCCTCAATAATTACTTCTTCAGTAATTTGACGTTTAATGTATTCTGCTCCAGCCTTTTTATAAGCTTCCATATTAGCGTAACCGCTATACTGTAATAAAACTTCAGTTGGAACTTTATATTGTTTAGCTTGATTTTCAATTCTTTCAACTTGTTTATTTAGTTCTTCATCAACCACTGCTTGTGGAACAACTATTTTAGAGCCTTTTTCAATTTTCTTCATTAGCGTATCCATAATATAGTTTTCATTTTCTTGTTCTTTTTGATTTTGTAAAAGTTTTTTAACATATTCATTGTATTCTTTTACAGTTTTTACGCCTTCAATTTCCATTTCAGCTACTAAATCATCAGTTAATTCAGCTTCTTCACGGCCTTTTACTTCGTGCACTTTAACTTTAAATGTTGCAGGTTTAGAAGCCAATGATTCATGATAATTTTCAGGGAAAACAACATTAACATCTAATTCATCACCAGTTTTAGTTCCTACTAATTGATCTTCAAATCCTGGAACAAAAGCATGAGAACCAAGTTCTAATGGATAGTTTTCTGCTTTTCCACCTTCAAATGCTTCACCATTTACAAATCCTTCAAAATCAATAACCACAGTATCACCAAGTGTAGCTGGAGTATCTTTTACAACAATTTCAGCTTTATTCTTTAATTGTTCTTTGATGTAATCTTCAACCATCTTTTTCGTTACTCTTGTTGATTTTGCTTTAACTGTTAAACCTTTATATTGTCCAAGTTCTGGTGTTGGCCAAATTTCGATTTCAGCAGTATATGTAAAACCACTTCCCTTTTTGATTTTAGAAAAATCTAAATCAATTTTAGGGTCACTTACTGGAATAATGTTTGCCTTTTGTACGGCTGGATAGTAAGTAAGTTGTAATGCATATTCTATACCATCTTGATATAAGCTTTCCCAACCGTAGTGGTTGATAAATACGTTTTTAGGAGCTTTACCTTCTCTAAAACCATCGATTTTAACTTTTTTAATTACTTTTTCAAAGGCCATATCTAAAGCCTTGTCAAATTCTTCAGCACTTACTTTAATTGTCAATTTAACTTGACTATTTGAAATATTTTCTACTTTTACTTTTGATTCACTCATATGAATAAATTCTCCTTTACTAATCTTACATATTATATCAAATTATCTAAATTATTGCTTTTATTTTGCTTTTATAATCCGTATGAAGTTAGGACTCTTTTTTCCACAAATCTTAGTGGAAGTGGACCACAATCAAGAATTCGTTTATGGTATTCAGTTGGATTGAAGTCATTACCTAATTTTGTTTTCACTTTTTCATACATATCACAAAGTTTGAAATATGTGAAATAATAATATTGACAGTTGTTTGGAACTTCGATTAGTCTTTCATAAACTGATTTTGTACTATCGATAGTTACATTGTAATATTTTGATAAATAATTATATGTTTCTTCTAGAGTCCAACCATCATAGTGGATTCCCATATCAAGACGAGAATAGATTGCGGCTTGATAGTTTTCTTGGAAAAGATAAAAATCGATTACATCTTGATCATATCCCTCTAAGAAATTATACATGTAGTTTTCAACATATGTTGCCCAACCTTCCATATAACCAGAACTCTTAATGACTTTTCTCAAAACATTTGTTTTTTGATTTTTAAAGTACACATTTTGGTACAAATGGCCAGGAAATCCTTCATGAGCAAGAGTTGTAAATAAATAATTGTAATCATAAACCTTAGCAATGTTACCATCATCATCTTCTTTATCTATCAAAATTGATTTATTATTTAAGTAAATATACTCATTCTTGAACTCATCAATCGGTGAAGTCATATACGCAGCCGGACTAAAATTGTCTTCCATAGCCTTATCTATATACTTAACTTCAACATTTAATTCATTTTCTAAATTAAGTGTTGGAAAATCACTATATATGATTCGTTGATACAGTGCAAGTTGCTCCTCTGGTGTTTGATTCATAAACTTTGTTTCAGCTACTCTTGTGAGGAATGTAGAATCATCTTTGGTATGTTGTCTAAATGTTGCAAGTTCTTTCTCATATTTGCTTAATTTTGATTCAACATATGCGATGGCCTCTTCCATACTAATGTTATAACCAACTGCTTTTTGGAAAGCAAGTTCATAATATTTTTGTCCAATATTAACTTTTTCAGTTGAGTCTGTTTTGGTTGTAAAGTAATGTGCAAGTCCCATATTATTTGTCGCCTTCCCCTTTAAAGCAGGTAGGTTATCACGGACATACGCATAGCCATCAATTAATGGGCCTTTTACCTTTTCTTTATTTATTTCCTTATAATTTTGCTTTTCTTCATCAGTTAAGAAATCCAATTTATCAATTTTATTATTAACCACGTTTATCATAAAATGATCTTCTTCACTTGCTTTACCAATAAAATTAACACATTGTTCAACAACCTTATCAATGACAAAGTCAGGCATACCATAACCATTATCAGCTTTTTCAACTTCAAATTCAACGTATTTCTTGAAGGTTTCTGGAACTAAATCCAAATATTTGAAATAATTATCGACATCAAGTTTATCCTTAAAATGGTATTCTACAAGCAGTAAAGGAAGTTGAGCTTGATATCCTAAATACGAGCCTAAATAGTTATTACTTAAATAACTCATTTCTGGTGTTTTCGCATTTATATTATCTAACATATCAACGATAATGTCATAAGTCATTTGTTGATCTTCATTAAGTTCACTATAATCAAAGTTTTTAACTTGACCAAAGTATAAATTAATTATCAATAGCCCCAATGCTTGTGTCTTTCCTGGTGTTGGAAGAGAAGGTTCATACCTTTCAAGTCCAAATTTTGTAGGGTCATTAAACAAAAAGTTTGATGTTAGTTCATCATTACCAATAATAGTTTTGAAAATTTTATTTGTAAAAATATCAAAGTTTTCCTTTGGTTGTTTAACGTTGCATCCTGCAAGTACGAACACCGAAACAAGTGTAATCATTACTAAAAATACATATTTAAATTTAAAACACAAATTCTTCATTTTGTATTTCCCCCTTTATAATATTATATAATATTTGTTCTATTTTTACAAGTAATAGTATTTATTATTATTAATTTTGATGTTTTTTATTTTTTTATTCTATTTTACTTTACTTTTAATTTAAAATAGTGTATAATATTGTAGCGTCAATTGTGTCCCAGTAGCTCAGTTGGATAGAGCAACGGCCTTCTAAGCCGTGTGTCGGGGGTTCGAATCCCTTCTGGGACGCCATTTTTTTTCGTTTATTTTAGAAATGTAGGTGACATATGAAAAAGTTATTTAGGGTCATAAAATCTTTTCCTTGGTATGGATGGGTATTTGGTTTTGGACTACTCGGTTTTGAATACGTACTTTATCTTCTTGCAGGGGTAGTAGGTAAAGCTATTGGGATAGAACCATTTTGTCCAAAAATATCTATGATTGATGATTTATTTGTTTTTCTTCCCATCTTTATTCTCCCCTACGTAAGTTCATATGCTTTTTGGGTAGTTGGCGCCCTTGCAATGTCACTAGACACTAAACGGGTTTTTATTAACTATATGTTAGCTAATGTTCTTGCTTGTGTAATTGGATTCTTAATCTTTATCTTCTTCCCAACATTTATGTCAAGAACAAATGAAGGAGTATTTGATTCTCTAGGCAATAATTTTTTAGGATGGGCATGTAAATTTATTTTTAATAGTGATGGTGGTGAATATGGTCATAATTTATTTCCTAGTTATCACTGCATTCTTAGTACTTTTTGTTATTTAGGTGCTAGGAAAAATAAAGTTTTTACACTATCTTTTAGAATTTACTCACTAGTTGGATGGATTATTATTTGTTTATCTACTCTTTTTGTTAAACAACATTATTTTGTTGATGTTATTAGTGGAATAGCAATTGCGGTTGGATGCTTTTATATCGTAAGGCTATTAAATCCCGGACTTACTATATCAAGACATTTCTAATACTTGTTTTTATTGTTGATAAAGACAAGTATTTTTTTATTACCTTAATCATATAATTTATCGAGGTGATTTTATGATTATTATAGATCCAGGTCATGGAGGTTGGGACCCCGGAGGTGGTAGTAATAACTATTTTAAAGAAAAAGATTTAGTTTTAAAAATCAGTAATTACCAAAATAAACGCTTTAAGGAACTTGGACTCCCTAGTGTTTTAACTAGAGATGGAGACACAACTTTATCGCCAAGTGACCGTTTGACAAGAATTCAAAACCTAGGTGCTACTAAAAACGATGTTTTAATTAGTAATCATATTAATAATGGTGGTAGTAGTGGCGGTGAGGTTATCTATTCAATTAGAGGTAACAATGAACTTCCCCAAATGATCGCAAATGAATTGAACAAAAATGGTGTGCCCATCCGCAATGTTTATCAACGTATCGGCAAAACTGGAAAAGATTATTACTTTATTTTGCGTGGTACAACCCCTAATAACGCGATGATCATAGAATATGGTTTCGCAGACAATCCTAATGATACTAACCGATTAGTATATGAATGGCCTAACCTAGCTGAAGGAGTCGTTAAAGCGATTACTAATTATTATCAAATTCCATACACTCCTCCTAAACAATTAGTACATGTTGTAAAACCTAACGAATCCCTTTATAGCATCAGTAAAGATCATAATACAACAGTTGAGGCAATAAAAGAAAAAAATAATCTTTCTAGCGATACCATTTATCCTAGAATGGAACTAGTTATCTGATGAAAAAAATAATTTATTTTTTAATTTCCTTATTCCTTTTTTCTTGCCTTATAATCTTTTTTTTCTTCCCCACTTACACTAAGAATGTAATTTATGATACTCTTTATCTTTGGCTATCAAAGGTTTTAGTGTCTTTAGTTCCTTTTTACCTAATAAGTAATCTGTTATTAACTTTTCCATTTCTTAGTAAATTATTGTACTTTCCCTTAACAAAGATCATGCATTTTGAAAGTCAAAAGGCATGTTCTTTATTTCTATTAAGCTTTATTACAGGAAATCCCACATCAAGTATTTTGATCATAACTAGCATTAACAATGGAATTAGTAAACAAGAAGGGCTAAGATTGTTAAAAGGAGCAGTACTTAATAGTCCTTTATTTACAATCATGATGTTACCAAAACCTTTTGGATATTTTGTTTATGCCGTTCAGGTTTTTACTTCTATTATATTTTACATTATCAATCGACCAAAAAAAGAAATATCACTATGTAATCAAAATAATAACTTAATAAATAAATCATTAGTTGATATTATTGATAATTGTCCGATGGTAATGCTAAATATCTTATCAACTATGCTCTTTGTAAGTGTTATTAAAATTCCATTAAATATCTTAATTAATAATATTAGTATTATAAATAATAATACGATTATTAAAACTATTGTTTCCTTTTTTTTAGATATGTTTGAACTAACTACTGGTCTAAATAGTGTTATATATTACCCCGTTTCCATATTTATTAGACTTATTATTTGTAGTTTTATGATGTCTTTTGGCGGAATTGCTATAACTCTACAAATCACTACACTAGCAAAAAAAACTAGTCTTAACATAACTAGTTTAATTCTTTCCAGAATTATTCATGGAATAATTACTTCGATACTTTTTGGTTTAATTCTTTTGATATTTTTTATCTAGAGCAAGTTTTACGGCTTGAGGGACAAACTCACTTACATCACCACCAAAAGATGCGATTTCCTTAACACTGCTTGAAGATAGAAAAGAATACTCATGAGAACTCATAATAAATATTGTTTCAACTTTATTATTTAGATGACGATTAAGAGTAGCTAGTTGTAGTTCATACTCAAAGTCACTGACCATTCGAAGACCTCTAAGCATAGCAGTTGCTTGAACCTCTGTTGCGAAATTAACTGTAAGTTCATCTGTTGATACTACTTCAATATTTGGATAATCTTTTAATACCTCTTTTAGTAGTTCAACCCTTTCGTTTGTGGTAAATAAAGCGTTCTTTTGAATATTCTTAGGAACTACCACATATAGTTTATCAAATAAATGTAATCCTCTTTTAATAATGTCTAGATGACCATTTGTAACTGGATCAAAGGTACCTGGATAAACGCCAATTCTCATATTATTACTCCTTTTCTAATATTAGCACTTCACTACTTGAGTATTTACGGCAAAGTTTAACTTTATAGCCTAAATATTCTTTTTGAACAATATCCTCTTTAGGATATTCTGCCATAATATAACCACCATCACTAATCATATCATTCGTAATTAGATAAGTAATTAATTCATCAATTACTTTCATCCTAAATGGTGGATCTAAAAAAACTAAGTCAAATTTCATATTTTTAAAACGTTTAAGAATATCTTCATACGCCCCAAGAAGTACTACTACTTGATTTTCTACTTTTAAACTCTCAACATTTTTTTTAATTATTTTCACTGCATCAGGGCTTTTATCAATTACATAAGCCATTTTAGCACCACGGCTAATGGATTCTAAGCTTAAAGCTCCACTACCACCAAAAACATCAAGAACAACAAAGTCAGGAATATAATTACCAAGACTATTAAAAATTGCTTCTTTGGTACCATCTAATGTTGGTCTTGTCGCAAGTCCTTCTAATGTTGCAAGTTTTCTACTTTTATATTTTCCACCAATTATTCGCATATTTATTTCCTCTTATCTTTTAAAAAACAATATAATTTACTTATATTGCTTTTTAATCAACTATTTTTTCAATAAAATAATAATCATCTTTTTCGTCATGTCCTACGTGATATTGAACACCAACTACTTCAAAATCGGGATAATTATCACCTTTTTCGTAAGCAGTAACATGATGAACAATCATTTCATTGTCTTCGTTTTGAAGTCCCCCTAAAGATAGTGGTTTCATATAATCAACCACCCAACCTACTTGATTAATAACGCCAAAATCATCACGTTTAATTTTTCTACCCGTAAAGTCGTGAGCATAATCTACATCTCCAAATTCACGTAACCATATTTTTAAGGCTTCATCTTTAGTCATTTTACAAAACTCCTTATATACAATATACGATTATTATAACATTTTATCTTATTAAAGTCAATATAACAATGTAAAAAAATTATTTGTGTTCAATATTTGACTATTGATTTTTTCCTATTCAAAGTGCCGATACAAGTCATGTAGTTTCTCTTTTTTACTAATAACTTTAACATTATCACCAACTAAAATTACGGTAGGTTTTAATTGTCCATTGTAATTTGAAGACATTGAATAAGTATAAGCACCAGTATCATAAACTACTAAAATATCACCTGGCGTAGTTTCAGGTATTAACTGATTATGAGCGATAATGTCTCCTGATTCACAGCATTTGCCAGCTATATCAACAGTTACAGTTTTAGGTTCGTTAATTCTATTTACAACATCAACGGTATATAAGGCACTATATAAGGCAGGTCTAATATTATCAGTCATTCCACCATCAACAAATAGAAAGTTTTTACCACCATATGTGCGTTTAATTGTTCCACATTCATAAAGAGTGATTCCAGCTTCACCAACAATACTTCTACCTGGTTCAATAAACACACATTCTAAATTGTAATCCAAATCACTCGCCTTTTTTGATAATCTTTTTATCATCTTTTTTAAAAGATTCTCAAGGTCTAATTCCTTGTCCGTTGTTTGATACTGAATGCCAAAACCACCGCCTAAATTCAAGTATGGAAGCCTAATTTGATACTTATTTTCAATCTTTTTAGTAAACTCAACCATTTTATCGATGTTCATTAAAAATGGCTTTTGATCATGAATTTGTGAACCAATATGAGAATGAAAACCTAACAATTTCACATAATTGGAAGTTTGGTATTTTTTAATAATTTTGGCAATGGTTTCATCATCATAAATGCTTTCGCCAAATTTACTGATATAAAGTGCTGTTTGAATAAACTTATGCGTGTGAGCATCAATTCCAGGATTTACTCTAAATAATGTGTTAACTGACACTTTTTTTTCACATGTTATTTTATCCAAGCGATCTAGTTCATCTAAATTGTCGATAACAATTAACCCTACTTTGTGCTTCACAGCGTATTCAAGTTCATCATTACTTTTGTTATTGCCGTGAAAAACTACATTTTTAAGCGAAAAACCTGATTTTTCAATAACATATAAATCACCCACACTAACCGCATCAAGCATTAAACCTTTTGATGAAGCAATACTACAAATTTGTGGAACTAAAAAAGCTTTTGAAGCATAAACAATTTTGGTTTCAAATTTTGATGACTTAAAATTATTTAAATATTCATCAATAACACTTAAGATATGTTTTTCATCATATACATAAAGAGGGGTATGATAGGTTTTTGCTAGTTCTTTCAAAGAAAAATTATTTAAATATAGTTCATTATTAACTGTTGTTAAATTAAATGGTTTCATCCTACTACCTCAATAGTTTTAATTCTTTTTATTAGTGCTACCCATTCCACCAGTTCGTTCAGTACATACTTCATCATCAATAGTTATTCCAAAAGGAATAAAAATGCCTTGGGCGAATGCTTCACCTTTTTTAACGGTAATTGTTAATTCACTATGTGAGTCATTGGTGAGTTTAATGAAAATATGTCCTTCATTTAAAGCATTGTAGTAATCACTATCAATAATTCCTACTGTATTATCAAGTTGAAGACGATACTTAAAACCTAAACTACTACGTGGAAAAATGCCTAAAAACCAACCCTCATCAATTTTTACTCTAATTCCAGTTGCAATTTTAATTGTTTCACCAGGGCATAAACTAAAATCATAAGGTGCGAAAAAATCATATCCGGCAGAACCTTTAGTTGCACGTTTAGGTAATATTATGTCATGATAATCTTGTTCTATTTGATGGTTTTTTTTAAATTCATTCCATGATACTTTTTCAAATTTTGTCATTTTTGTTTCCATTTTCTTATTCCTTTACTTTTATTTGTGATAAAACTTCTTCACATTTTTCATTAATAATTAATGTTGCATAACTATCTAGAGGCGTAGGCTCTAAATTGATAATTACCATTTTATTTCCTCTATAATAATAAGGAAGACTTGCGGCTGGGTTTACTAACATGGATGAAGCAATAATTAAAAGTAAATCCGCATTGACTACGGCTTTAATGGCCTCATTTAGTATAGTCATATCAAGGCCTTCTTCATATAGTACTACATCCGGTTTTATTAGTCCACCACAAATAGGGCACGTTGTCATTTGTTTATTATTAAGTAAATCATCTAAACTATAAAAGGTATGACACTTCATACAGTGATTTCTTAATACTGAGCCATGAAGTTCTAAGACATTTTTACTACCTGCTTTTTGGTGAAGACCATCAATATTTTGGGTTATTATTGCTTTTAACTTACCACATTTTTCAAGTTCTGCAAGTTTATAGTGACCAGCATTAGGCATAGCATTTGGATAAATCATTTTATCAAAATAAAAATTATAAAATACTTTAGGGTGGGTTATAAAATAATGATGAGAAAGAATCTCTTCAGGAGATATCACGTCTTTACCTTTATCATTATATAATCCATCTGCACTTCTAAAATCAGGAATACCTGATGCCTTACTAAAACCTGCCCCAGTCATTACGACAATATTATTTGAGGTATTAATTAATTTTTGAAGTATTTCTATTTTATTCATCTGTATAGTCCTCTACTTTCTTAAGCGTTGGAATTGAAGGCATTACATATGGAGTTTGAACACTCATTCCTGATACTTTCACCGCAAACTTACAAGCTTCAATCAAATCATTATCTTTCATTAAACTTGTAATTAACGCTCCATTAAAAACATCGCCTGCTCCAGTAGTATCCACTACTTTTTTTATTTTTAAAGCTGAAAGATAAGTAACTTTATTAACGTTTTTTATAATAACGCCTTTTGAACCAAGAGTTATAACAACACGTGATAATGAAAATTTTGATAACTGCTCTTTTAGATTATCAATCGTAATTTCATCTAAAGAAAATAAAGTTTTAGCTTCTTGAAGATTAGGAGTAATTAAAAATGCATCATTTAAATATTTTTTGATGAATGGTTTAGCAGGAGCAGGATTTATTATGACTTTTACACCATACTTCTTAGAAAGTTTTATTACTTCATCTACTACTTCTTCTGGAAGTTCAGCTTGAATTAAAACATAAGCCGTATCAAGAAATTCATTTTCATACTTTTTTACATCGTGCCGACTAAATAACTTGTTAACACCATGATAGACTGAAACTTCATTTTCACCTTTTTTATCCGTGATGATTGTTGCATAAGCACTCATACCATTTTTTATCACTAAATGATAACTAAGTTGTTCACTATTTAAAAAATCTTCACACACGCTTTTGTAATCATTTCCAATTACACCAATAAAAGTTGTTTTAATACCAAGTCTTGCTAGAGTGATGGCTTGGTTAAAGCCTTTTCCTCCGGGTTCTTTATGAATATTATCAATAGTTATGGTTTCACCACAACTATGAAAGTGATTTGTCTGCATAAATACAGATTCACCAACTAAACCAAATACTAAAACTTTATTTTTCATAGTTCACCTTCTTAAAAAGAAAAAGCGATAATAGATGTCTATTACCGCCATTTTTTATTATTTTATATCAGCATTAGGGTCAAAGCCTAAACGACGTAATGTTTCAACTACATATGATTCACGATATTCATCTTCTGGTTTACGATTATAATAAGAAATGAAGAATTCTTCAACTGCTTTTTCATAAGGTATTTTCGCAAGACTTGCGATAATTCTTGATGAACGGTCAATTAATTTCTTATTAGTTGGAAGAACTTGAACCATCCAGTTGCCATATACTCTACCCATTTTAGCCATTGTTCCAGTACTTAAAGCATTGAAAGCAACTTTAACTAATAAATGATATAGAATGTCTGTGCATGTTCTTGGAAGTTCAACTGGAATTCTAATTTCATCTTTTGAAATCTTTTCAGCAGGGATTTGACCAAATCTTAATACGATACCACCACTATATTTAGCAAGTTCTTTATTATACCATTTAACAATTTCAGGGGTTGCTGAACCATTAACATCGATTAATACTAATTGAGAACAAGGACGAGAATATCTTGATGGATCATCTTCATTACCAATTACATATTCTAATACTTCACTACCACTAACTTTTGGAGGATTATTGATAATATCTTGACTGGCTTTCATTTCGATATAATCTTCTTTAGTCCATTCTAATCCTTTAATAGGACGACGGAATACTTGTTGCCATGCAACTTCATTAGGGTATAGAGGGTCTTTAATATATGCCCAAGATACTTCACTAGTATGATCATTAAACTTTCTGAATGGAGGTAGTGTAAACGTTGGTTGACGTTCAGTTGTATCTGTCATAATATCTAGTAGATAATCATGAGTAATGTAAGTTACTAAACCTTTTTGGTTGTATGTGTTAACTTCAAATTCTACAGCTTTCGCAAGACCTTTTAGAGCTTTACCACTTGATAATTGTTTATTTAATGAAACAAATGCATCAGCATATTGGTCAAGAGTTAATACTTCACCACCAACTACTGCTAATTCTTGTTCAGTTAAATTTTCTTTTAACCAACGATTCGCAGCAACTTCTAAGGCAGCACCTGCAGCTAATAATTCAACTGTTGTTACTTGCATACGTGTTGAACCAGATACAGCCATATTACCAACAAATAGAGGAATTTTAACAATGTATTTACCATTGTCAATACCTTTAGCTTTGTTAGCTGCATATTCATCTAAACATTCAAATACAGCACGAGCACGGTCAAGGTGAGTTCTTAAGATTTTTTCTGGATTACAGAATAAATAATAAGTCTTAACACCAAGTTCATAACCACGTACAGCTGAACCATTAATACTTGCGGAAAGACCACATTCAGATAATGCTACTAAAACATCACCAGGGCCCATTTCAGCTTCATCAACTTGCTTTGCACCAAAAGTCATGTAATCTTCAAAATTTTCAACAGAACGTACTAATGCACGATCACCACCAGTTGTAAAACTGCTTACAACTTCTGCCATTTCTAAGAATTCAAAACGATGTGCAGGAATTTTATCTACTAAGCCTTGCCAGAAACTTCTCCAAGCACCATCCATTTGGATAGCCATACGACCTGATGCACCAACACTTGAGAAAACAACTTTCTTTCTTTCATCCATACATCTCTTGATATCATCAACAAATGCTTGAAATTCAGGAGTATTAAATTGTCCACGTGCTACATCAGCGATGTACTTATCAGCACTAAAAATCATTTTTACGCCTTTAGCTGTATCTTTAGCGATGGTTGCACTTAAGTTTTTAGTTAAAGGGTTTGATTGTTCAGTAGGTATAACACCTAAATGGAATTGCTTTTCATTTTCTAGAAAATCTTTTGTTGCTTCTTTGTAATTTGTTATTGTCTTGTAAATCACAATATTATCTCCTTTTTCATAAATAATTCGTTAAAATTATAGCACATTCATTATTTTTTTTCAAGTTATATAATGTTTCTTTTTATTTGGTTATACACTTATAATTAAAAACTTGCCAAATGATATGGCAAGCCTATAATTATACTTATTTTTTGAATACACATTCTTCAACAAAGTTTAAACAGTTATTATTTTTAAAATCATATCCAGTTTGACCTAATTTGCTTTTTGCAAGTGTAATAATATCTTCAGGTCTACGTTTTTTTAGTTTCTCTTTCAACGTATAATTTCTGACTTCAATAAACCCATATTTGGTAAATTCACTACTATTTACAATTTCTACTTTTATATTTTTAGTATCTGATGTGTAAACGGGTGAACCAAACTGAATTACCTGATTATTCCCTAAATATATTGCATAATGATAATAAACTCCATTATAGATTCTTATCATATCACCAGGTTTTACTTCTTTTATTTCCCAAAGATTTTTCATATTAAATGTTTTTTCCAATATACTTAATTACATCACCAACAGTTTGAAAAGAATCAAAATCTAAATCTTCAAACGTAATATTAAAGGTGCGTTCAATCGCAAATACTGTGTATAATACTCCAATTGAATTTAAACCTAAATCTTCTTTAATTCTCGTTGTTTCATCAACAAATTCTAAGTCTTCTAGACTTACTCCTTTAATATTTGATACAACAACTTTTAGTTTTTCAAGTATTTCATTATTCATAATTATTCTCTCCATACTTTTCTTTTAATTCGGTAATAGCTTGATATAATTTATGTGAGTATTCATCTAACTGATTAATACTAGCCATCCTATTATCAGGAATATCTATTTTTATTGGTTCGCCAAGATAAACTTTAGAACGTGTTGTTGATTTATCTCTTTTCTTCATATATATAGGAAGAATCGGAGTATTGGTAAGAGCTGCCATTAAAACAGCACCAGATTTAAATGAATCGAGAGTACCATCCTTTGACAAATGTCCCTCAGGAAATATTATTAATACTTCACCATTTTTAAGAATATTGAGACATTTTTTGAACGATTCTATATCATTTTTATTTCTATCAATTTTAACACAACCAATTCGCTCCATCATGAAACTTCTAAACTTTTTGTTCGAAAACACTGCTTCAGCGGTTAAAATTCTAACACGGCGGCGCCAAAACACACATATTAACTTTATCGGGTCTAAGAAGGCTTCATGATTAGCAACTATAATATAGCGACCTTTAATCTTTAAGTTTTTTTTCTTAACACCTTTATTAAAAACTTTAATTCTAAATCCAAAGTTAAATGTAAATGCCGTTAATCTACCAAAATCCCAAGCAAGTTTACTTAAAAGTCCAAATTTGCATTTATCTTGATCGATTTTTTCTTGTAAAGTATTTTTTAATAATGTAATTTTTCGACTAATAATTTTGTTTATTTTTTCAAGTTCTTCTTTTGTTGGATTAGTAGAATTGCAGTAATCACTAAGATATATCTTCTTACCTATTAAAACATGTACTCTTTTAAATAAACCATAATTGCCATCAACAACAACAGGGATAATTGGAACCCCACTTCTTAAAGCAATTAGAATATAAGATGGAGTAAATGGTAATAATTTTTTATCATTTGATATTCTACCTTCTGGAAATATTTGTAGAAGTTTTCCTTTTTTAAGTACTGCTACTCCTTCATCTATGAATCCTAAATCCTTACTAAAACGATCAACTTTAATTCCACCCATGCAATTTACTAAAAAACGCATAAAGAAACCTTTTTTATATATTACTTCAGCAATCAAACAATATAATTTTCGAAAGGGGAAAATAAATAGATTTACCATATAATCCATAATACTTGTGTGATTAGAAATTATAATAGCTCCACCTTTTACTCTTCTTCCTTGACTTTTTTTATCTTCATAATAGGTTTTACGACTAAAGAATATAAGTTGAACTGGCCAACCTGTTATAATAGCCAAAACACGTAATATTTCTTTAATCATAGTAGTTCCTTAATAACCTTTTCAAAATCATTAACACTATATGCCATATGTTCATAATCCATTTTAAGGTCAATATTAAATTTTTCATTAATAGCTGAAACTAAGCTGAAATAATCTAAACTTGTTCCTCCTAAATCAAGCATAAAGTTAGCATTTAAATCAATATCTTGAGAAGGTATTCCTAGAGCTTTACTAAATAACTCTAAAATTATTGCTTGTAACTCCTCATCTACTTTTTCATCTGTAAATTCAGATACTCCTATTTCATTAATAGTTAAAAGTTTTATTTCGTTAGAAAGGATATGATTTTCTAAATATTTACGACTAACTTTTATGGCTGAGGCAGACATTATAGGATCATATGTATAATAAATTTGACTAATCCTACTGCTTAGCGGAAGTTTGTTATTTTGTTCATTAATACTTTCATTTATATGAAACAAAGTGGTTTTCAAAACATCTTTTGGAAGTTGTACTACCATAATTAATTTTTCTTTTCGTTGGTCACCCATCACTGAAAAATTAATGACATTTTGAATTAGAAACTCTTTTTCAATTTCATCAGGACTTATATTTTCACCATTTTCCCCAATGATTAATTCAGATTTTCGACCAACAATATAGCACCTTCCATCTTTATCAATTTTTACAACATCATTAGTATTAAACCAATCATCAATATGATGATGAGTACCATTAATAATGATATTATGACAAATTGATTTACCACGTACTAATAATTCTTGATTTTCATTAATTTTATATTCTATTGAAGTAAATGGTTTACCAATACTATTTTTATTCCGATCAGTTATTTTTTCTGATAATTCAACTGATGTTATACCTATTTCGCTCATTCCATATCCATTATGCATTGGATAACCTAAGGCATTCATTAAATACATGGTTGAGTCTTTTAAATAGCTACCACCACTAATACAAAAAGCAACTGAGTCACCAAATAGTTTGTTATTTACTTCAGCAAATTTTCTTTTAACAATTTTTCTACCTAATGATGGAAATATTTTTTGAAGTTTTGTTGAAGCTTTAAGACCTTTATAAAACTTTTGTTTGGTCTTTTCATCCTTACTATTAACTTCTTTTAAGATATTTTTTTCAATAGTATGCCATAATAGTGGTACCGCAAAAACATGTGTAACTTTATGTTTTTTAACAGTATTAAGGATTGTATTTGGTGAATAATCTTTTAGAAAAACCAATGTCCTACCAAAGAAACAAAACCAAAAATACATAGCAGAAAGGCCAAAAATATGATATAAAGGTAAAAAAGCAAGTAATTTTAATGATCCATTATAATGGGTTTTTATTAACTTGTTTTTACTTAAAACATAATTGGTATTAAGCACTTGTTCTGAAAACTCTGAACCAGTATAAATACATATTTTTTGGTTTAGGGTAGTGGCACTGGTTGATATTGCAATTTCGTTGGCAAAATGAAAATCATCACATAAACTATTTTCTCTCATCAAATCTTCAAAATCAATTATTGTGACACCATAATCGATGTTTTGGTTAACTTCAATTACATAATTAACACTGAGTGTTTTTAAGATAGAGCCCGTAAAAGACGCTGGAAATCTTAAATTAATTAAATATGGTTTATTTCCACTCATGAGAATTGCCCAAAATAGAATGATCCATTCTGGTCCATTGTCAGATGCTAGTCCTATAAATTGGTCTTTAATATTACGTTTTTTAAGAGCCGTTGCGGCTAGCTTAATTTGTTGTTCCATTTGTCTATAAGTGATTTTTTTAATTTCTAGTCCATCAGAACTTTCCACCATTACGTTGTCAGGAATACTAAACATAATATCATAAATACTAGCAAAACTCTTTTCGCTAGTATTTAATTTGTTAATATGGTCCGTGACTATTTTTTTAATATTTTCCATATTAATTTCCTCTTTATTTTTTATTTATTATTATAACCACCGTCATTTAAAGCAATTAATTGATTTATTGCTGATGAAATAGTTAAACGATTAGCCTTACCATGCACTTTTATTACTAGTTTTTTTACTCCTAAAAGAATTGCACCAGCTTGATCATTATACGCAAATAATTTAAAGATTGAGTTATTAATTTTTTCTAAATCCTCTTTATTTGTACAATATTTTTTCACTATCTTTTCTGAAATCATAAGTGCTATAGCTTCTGTGTTTTTTAATAAAAGATTTCCACTAAATCCGTCACAAACAAGAACGTCAACATCACTATTAAAAACATTATCTATTTCAATGTTACCAATAAAATTTATGTCACTATTTTCCAGTAGTTCATATGCTTTTTTTACAAGTTCATTACCTTTTCCTTTTTCTTTTCCCACTGACAATAGTCCAACTTTTGGATTTGTTATATTGCTGTAACTTTTCATAAATTTTGAACCAAGTTCAGCAAATACTTTCATATCCGTAGGTAGAGGATTAACATTTGCTCCACAATCTACTAAGCAAAAAGGTTGATGATTAAACTTATATAGTACACACGCAAGAATAGCTGATTGCAAGTTTTCTTCTAAGCCTAGAATAAACATGCTTCCTACCATAATAGCACCAGTAGAACCTGCACTGATAAGTCCTATTGTGTCATCTTTTTTGGTATTTGCTAAAGCTAGATAAAGTGATGAACTCTCTCTATTTCTAATAATACTTATTGGATTTTCTTTATTGCTTATATAATCAAAAGTATCTATTATTTCATATGACAAATCACTATTATTTAGAACTTTTTCAATCTCATCTTTAGGTCCAACCACAACAAAGTGATAATCTTTACTATTATTTAATTTAATACCTTCGCATATTTCAGCAGGAAGCATATCAGCACCTAAAGTGTCTATCACTATTTTCTTATTCTTCATTATCCGTATCTGACTCTTTTCCAAAGTTTTTAATTGAAACAGGAAGAATGTTCATTAAAAGGAAAGCAATAATACAAGACAATGCTGCAACAACAGTTAATAAATAAATTGTTCCAGTTTCTTTTAATGTTACTAAAACAACACCCGTAGCAAGGCCCGTAAATACCCCTGCAAACAAACCTTGTACCGCAAAATACATTGCAGAATGTGCTATACCTGTTTCTTTTTCTTCTTTACTTGCAAGATATGATGGGATAGAGTAAGCAACTGAGAATAGTGATCCCACCGCAAATGAACATACAATACCAGATGCTAGTCCAAGTATTAATTTTGCAGTTCCATCTTCTATAAATTTACAGCCGAACATCATAAGCATTCCGGCAACAAATATAATTAACGTATAACCAAAAGAAAAGCCAAATCCTTTTTTCTTAGTTATATAATTATATAGTATTAAAGTAAATGGTACAGGTGCAAAAGATGCGGCCATAATTATTGACATTGATAATTCGTGATAAGAGAAAAATTCATTAATACCACCTATAAACAATTGTACACCAAAAGTCATAAATGAATATACTAACATCCATATAATAAATGTTTTATTTCTAAATGCATAAACTAGTGATTTAATTAAACTTATTGATTTAACTTTTTCTGTTTTTTCATTTCTATTATCATCACCTTTAATCATAAAAAGCGGTATTAACATTGTCAAAACAAATGGTAAAAATATTAATGATACAATTCTTATATTAATTCTTAGGCCAATAAATATAGGTATTAATGCATAACCTAAAATAAAATAGAAAATATCACACACTGATTTTACATTTGATAAAAACAATCTATCTTTTTCATTATCAACTATTTCTGAGAATGTCGCATAATATGTAACCATTGTTAACGTATAGAATGAATAGAAAATACATAAAAATATGCCATACATTACTGTGTTGAACATTGTGGCAGTATTATTCATTGGAAGTAGCATTCCAAGATATGCAAGAATCATTGGTATCATACCAATTAAAATTGCTGGTCTCCTTTTTCCCCATCTAGTTTTTAGATTATCCGTAAATGATGCCATAGGAATATCAACAACACCATCAATGATTTTAGCTACTACAACAATAGCACTCCAAACCGCGGCAATAACTAAATTTTCTTTACCAAAGGTCCACACACCAATATCTTCTTGATTAAACCCACCAGTAAGTAATGCACTACAAATATATGAGCCCATTATCAAATTTAACATATTTACGCCCATACCCGAGCATCCGTAAAGTATAATTTTCCATTTAGAATTCAATTTTTTCATATGAGTCTCCTTTTAATGTTTTAATAAATGCTAATGCATCTTTTCTTCCAAGTTCAATCAAATGCTTGATATTATTGACATTAAACATAGCACAATTACCGGTATCTTCAGTTGGGGTAATCATCGTAATATCTAAATTATCACTACATTTTAATTTTAAATCTCTTGTTGAAACTCTAATGCAAAAGAATTTACGATATCCCTTATCTTCCATCATTTTAATTGGCAAGTTATCATATACACCACCATCAGTAAATCTCTTGTTATCTATTTCCATTGGTGTGAATATAAAATTATTAGCACTTGCAGCAATATAATCAGCTAGTTTTCCTTGCTTTACTTCATCTGCCATTAATTCATATGGAACAAACGAAAAGTACTCTAATAAGGTTTTACCTTGGCTTTTATTGAACATCATTCTTGCCATAGTTGTAAGAGGAAATAATAGAGACATTCCTCCTTCAAATACCAAGTTTTTATAATTAGGTATTTCCAGTGTAACAAATCCAAAATCAGTTTTACTTTCTCTAATTTTTTCTTCATCCACATTTTTCATTACTAATTCACGATATAATTTTGAAATCTCTTCACGTTTTTTTTGAGGATGAGACCATTCAGAAATTATAAAGCTTAAAGTCTTAATATCAAATAATGATTCTTTTTTGTAAATTTTATCAGTTAACTCATCAAGTCGTGGTTCGTTAAACATCTCTTCGGCTGACAAAGTTTCCCAAAATTGTCTCATTCGTTCAATCCCACCAGATAGATATAAGGCACAATTCAAAGAACCAAATGATGTACCTGATACTGCATCAAAACTAAAACCTGCTTTGGTCAAGACATCTAGCACTCCGAATTGGTAGGCACATTTAACGCCACCACCTTCTAATACCAAACAACACTTTTCTTTACTGCTCATACTATTCAAGTGATATCATTAGGTTATGAACATTATTATCTGTTTCAATAACATCAATGTCAATTAAACCAAACGCGTTATGAATTTTCGATTTAATATTTTCAATATCTTCTTTTGACACATTCTTGCCAACAAATATTGTCATAATATCTTTTTTCTCTTTTTTAATTAGTTTTGTAGCAACATCCACTGTTAGTTCTATTAAATCAGTACTTATTCCAAGTAAATCTTTACCTTTAATCGCGATGTAATCATCTTTGTGAATATTACTATTTTCATATGAAGAATCCTTTACTGATTTTGTGATAATAAAGCTAGTTATATTTTTAATTGCATCATTAATTGCTTCTATGTTTTCTTCAACATCAGCTAACTCATAATCAATTAAAGTTAAAGCTGAATAGCATTCTAAATAAGATTTAGTTTCAATACAAATTATGTTACTTTTGTTAAACACTTGGGCAGATTGATTAACTGTCAAAATAACATTACTATTGTTTGGAAATACAATTATATTATCTGCATTAACTTTACTATAAGCATCAACAAAATCACTAACCGATGGATTGCAAGTATCCCCACCATAAATTACATATGAAGCTCCCATACTTTCAAATAGTTGTGCCATTTTTTCATCTGAAGCTACCACAACACTTGCTGTATTTTGGTGTTTCTTTTCTTCTTTTTTAATTTTTGGTTGAACTATTCTAGTGGTATCTTGTACTTTATTATCATGTTGAACATCCATGTTTTCAATTTTTAAAGCTAAAAACTCACCATATGTGTGGCAATAGTCTAATACTTTTTCAGGAGTACGCGTGTGAATATGAACTTTTACTTTATCATCATTAAGAGAAGTTACAATTGAATTTCCAAATACTCCAAGTACTTCGGTAAAATCATCAATGTTAAATTTTAAAACATCAACTTTATCAGTTAATAATTGAATTAAAAGTTCCGTACAATATCCAAATTCAAATTTGCTAGAACTATTGAAAATTGAATAGTCGATATACGTTGCTTGTGGGCTTGACTGATATGGCTCAATAATTTCACCTTTTATGCTTTTGTCCATTCCTTCAAAAATATAAATTAAGCCTGCACCACCACTATCAATTACTCCTGCTGATTTTAAAATGTGTAATAAATTAGGTGTGTTTTCTAACGAAACTTTTGCTTGGTTTATAAATAATGAAATTATTTGATCAATTGTTGCTATTTTTTCACCTTGAATACATTTAACAACATATTCAGTTGCTTCACGCATAACTGTTAACATCGTTCCTTCAACAGGAATTGCTACAGCTTTATATGCATATTCAACACCTTTTTCCAAAGCATGAATAAACTGTATAGCACCGACTTCCTCATAATCAGAAAAATAATTACATATTCCCTTTAAAAATTGTGATAAAATTACCCCTGAATTACCCCGAGCGCCAAGTACTGCACTTTTTGAAAAAAGCATAGCTATTTCAGAAAGATTAGTTTTATCAACACCACTAATTGCTGAATAACCATTTTGAAGTGTCATTAGCATGTTTGTTCCCGTATCACCATCTGGAACAGGAAATACATTTAAATCATTTACTTCTTTACAGTGTATTGATAAATTATTTAGCCCGTTTAAGATAAGTTGTTTATATAAGGTTCCATTTAAAGTATTCATTTTAATTGTCCTATTCTTAGTCTTTATTTTTGTAAAATTGCATTCATTACTTCATTTTCTTTGACAAGTCCTGCCGAAATTTTATCACCTAAATAATTAACAGAAATCATCCCATCACCTATATTAGTAGCACAACTACAATATATTTCTGATACAAAAATGTGTTTGCATTTAATTTCTTTTTCTAATCTATTTTTAAGTTCATTAGCTGCTTCAAATCTTTCTGAATGAGCAATGAAAATGTATTGATTCTCAGGATCTATAATAGTTCTTTTTACATACTGTACAGTTATATCTAAAGCTTTATTAATTCCTTTTACTTTAGTAATTACTGAGGTATACCCATCTGGACTATAATCACCCATTGGTTTTATTCCAGCAAAAGAACCAAAGATTGCTTTCCCCATTGAAATTCGACCACGTTTTGCTGCAAAAAATAAGTTGTCAATTGGTCCCATTTGGTGTACTTTATATTTATTAACTTCAAGCCAATCAATTATTTCGTCCATGGACTTACCTTGTCGTTTTAATTCATGAGCATAAGCAACAAGAAGTCCAAATCCCATTGATACACGATACGAATCAACACAATATATACGGCAATCAGGATATTTTTCTTTCAAGTTATTGGCAGCCACCACCGCAAATCTATATGTTGCACTAATTGTACTTGATAAAGATATACTTAAAATATCATACCCTTCTTTAATATAACTTTCAAACTTTTTATAGTACTCTTCACTATTTGAAGGAGAAGTGGAAATGCCATTATTCTTACGTGATAGTTTTGCATAAAATTCTTTTGAACTCATAAAGTCCCATTCTAATTTAGTAGTAATTTCTCTACCATCTGGTAAATGTAAATGTCCCGTAACATAGTCTGTTACGCCAAAATAATCACGACATTCTTTTGATAAATCACAACCATTATCAGCAAGTATTACAAATTTTCTCATACCTATTACCTACTTTTCAGTTGAACAAAAAGTAACTTCCTTTCCATAAAAATAAACACTAACAGTACCAGGACCTACTGATGCACCAACAATTGGTCCAATGTATTCAATTAAGAATTCAATGTCCTTAGCGGCAGGTACAGCTTCAATAATCATATTTTTTAATTCAAGAGCATCGTCTAAACAATCTGCATGACTAATGCCTATCATTTTTTTATCTTCATTTGTATAATTTTCAACAAACATTTCAACAATTGTTTTAAGAGAAGTTGATCTTCCTCTTACTTTTTTTATTGCTACGTTTTGACCTAATGTGTCAGAAATAATAATAGGTTTAATTTTTAAAATTGAACCAAAAACCGCACTTGCAGCAGTTATGCGGCCTGCACGTTTAAGATAGTTCAAGTCCTCAACTGTTGCAACTTGATTTACTTCTTGTTTGTGCTTTTCAAGATATTCTGCTATTTCTTCGATTGTTTTTCCCTCACTTCTCATGATGGATGCATCTATGCACATTAAGCCTAAACCTAAACTTGAATTTCTACTATCAATACAATATATTTTTGCATCAGGATATTTTTCTTTTAATTCTTCACAAGCTCTAATGCTGCCATAATATGAGCTTGATAATGCTGAAGAACATGAAATTGATAATATATCATTACCTTTTTTAATTTCTTCTTCAAATTTTTCAAGGTATACTTCCATATTTACTTGAGCAGTTTTGAATCTTGTACCATTGCGCATTGCACCATAAAATTCTTTTGCAGGCACATACTCCCAATCAAGACTTGCAGGTATATCTTTATCATCATATAAGACACGCATTTCTAAATATTCGATATCATATTTATTTCTTAATTCGTTATTTAAATCGCTACATGAATCTGTAATAATTGTTATTTTTTTCATATGTCCTCCATAATTTGCATTTTTTCAGCATTTTACTTATTATTATAGCATATTATACTATAAAAAGCAAAATAATTGTTTGAGTCGACCAATTCTTACAAAAATTAACATTTCACGGCTTTCTAATGGTTTGACAAAGAACTTACTTTACGATATAATATTATCGATTTAGGAGGGAAAAATGCCACTTTATGTAATAATTCCAATAATTATTGGTTCTATATTAGTATTATCAATAATTTCATATTTTATTTTTACTTTTTTTCTTGCAAGAAAAATTTATTTAAAGCATCTTCATCGTAAAGACAAAGACACATGGGGAAGACATTGTTCATGGATGACCAACAAACTTCAAGTTAGAATGTATGAGATTGGCCTTGAATGGGGAGAAAAAAATAAAGGTTATAAAAAAGATGTTCACATCATAAATGAAGGATTAAACCTTTATGGTGAATATTTTGATTTTGGCTATGACAAAGTTGCTTTCATCCATCAAGGTAGAACTGAAGCATGTATGTATTCTTATTTCTTCGCCAAACCTTATCAAGATGCAGGTTACAACATCTTGGTTATTGATCCTAGAGCGCATGGCTATAGTGATGGAGAATATAACACAATAGGTTTTGAAGAATGCAAAGATGTTATCGCATGGGCTAATTTCTTACATGATACCTACCATATAGATACCATTGTTATGCATGGTATATGTATTGGTTCTGCGGCCGCATTATACGCAATGATTAGGCAAGATTGCCCTAGCAACATTAAAGCTTTAATTGCTGAAGGAATGTACCCTGACTTCTATGATTCATTTAAAAATCATATGATTGTTGATAAACGTCCACTCTTTCCAGTCCTTCAAGAATGTGATTTTTGGATGCGTCATTTCACACATCACACTATGAAATATGGTCCAAAAGATTGCATTGATAAACTTGATAAACCACTATTACTTTTACATAGTAAAGAGGATTTATACTCACTACCTGCAAGAGCTCAAGAGCTTTATGATAGGTGTGGTAGTAAATCCAAAAAACTTGTATGGTTTGATAAAGGTGCTCACTCTCATATTCGTGCGGTTACACCTGAATTATATGATAAAGCCATTCAAGACTTCTTAAAAGAAAATAATTTATAGGAAATAATCATCAAGAAAAAAGTGTATTTTTTGTACTAACAATACAAGAAATACACTTATTTTTTTATATGCTTTCTTTATTCTCTTTATTATAAAAGAACACAGAAGGAAGCATAAGAATAACAAATAATCCTAAAAATACCACAAAATCTATAAGGCTACTAGTGTCCTGATAAACTATCAATTGATACAAACCAGTGCCACAGAAGGTGAAAAATACTGATCCTATAATCGCAAAACAAGGCATTATGAACCTTTTTATAACCCCTAAATCCTTAAAGTTTTTCATAATATAAATATACATGGCAATGTAAACTGCATAAATAATTGCACAGACAATCTCATCCATAGCACCTAAATGACCAAATAACCATACATCATGCATTGCAAGATACCATACACCAAGCATTAAAATTATGCATCCATACCCATATAGACATGATAATAACGATACACTTTTGTTCTTTCCTAACTTAGAAAAATTCTGAGGAGAGATTCCATGACCACGGCATGACATTGTATACATACCGCGACAACATCCAATTGAAACGCCATTTACAGTACCAAGGCAAGAAACTAAAATAAAGAACGCAAATACAGTTCCCCCAAATTTTCCCATTAGCATTGTAAATACTGCTATTGGAGCATTTTCATCTTCATTAATTGTACCAGCATTACCTAAAAAAGCTGATAATGAAATGTAATAGATGATATAAAACACCAAAATGGCTATTGTTCCACCCACTAAAGCTCTTGGAAGATTCTTGTGTGAATCCTTTAATTCCGCATTGATGGCTGTTGCACAAACCCATCCTTCATATGCAAAAGCCGTTTTTTTAATGGCATCTCCAAAATTAACCACATAACCAGGAGCGGGATTTGAGAGTGCTTCAATCATAGTGCTATTACTTTTAGGAATAAATGATGCGAAAAGACCAGCTACTGCGATAATACCTATTGGTAATAATTTAATTATGGTTGCGGAAATCTGAAATTTTGAAGATATAATCGGTGAAAAATAATTCATTAAAATGATTAAGGTTACTAAAATAAATGCAAACAAGAAATTTTGCCAATCAGTTAAACCAACATTTAATCCTAACATTTTAAAGAAATAAACACCTGCAAACAGTGAAACAATTGCTGCGATAATAGGATAATAAAAAGTTGTAATAAGCCAAGCAAGATAGTATCCTATTTTTTTATTAGTTGCAGTTTCAACATAGTCAACTACACCATTATACTTTGTTATTTTAGTTGCGAATACCGCAAAACAAAAGCCCGAGGCAATCATAATAATACCGCCAATAAACCAGGCTAGCAGAGATATTCTAAGATCACCGCCAGATAGTTTCAAAACACCTCCAGCCTTTAAGAAGACACCAGAACCAATAACTATCCCCACGACCATCGCTATCCCTGTCCATAACCCGTATTGTTTTTTTATATTATTCATAAAATCCTTCTTTCAATTATTCTTTTATTTTTAAGAATCTTCCAACGAAATTATATAATTCTCATTAATAATTTCGCTTATAATTGCATTATAGTTATAACCTTTTAGAGTTGAAAAGTATACATAAAGTTCTTTTATACTCTTATCATCTTTAACTGATTTATTGTGAAAGAAAACTTTTTTAATATTTCCACCACTATTTTTTATTTTATCATATAATTCTTGTTCTTTGTCGGCTAGTATTACAACGTCAATTCGGTAAATTCGATGTTTTTCAACATATTTTCTTCCTATTCGTCTAATTAAAAGAGCACAAGGAAAAACAACTACCGTTGTAACACAAGCAATAATATAATTAGAAACTCCACCCATACCAACTAAAAGACCAATGGCAGCTGATACCCATAATAAAGCAGCTGTTGTAATTCCTTTTGCGGCACCCTTATTATGTAGAATAGTGCCTGCTCCTAAAAAGCCTATACCTGGCACAATTTGAGCAACAATTCTTGAAGTATCTAATCCATATTGAGTATCTGAACTCATATTTTTTAAGTTCATTGCAATTAAGTTTACTTGTACAAGTGCGAATAGACAAGACCCCATTGATACTAGCATAAAGGTTATAAAACCAGCAGGTTTATTTTTTAGTTCTCTTTCAAGTCCTATTACCGCACCTAAAGTCATTGCCAGTACAACTCTTGCTATTTGTTCCCATATTTCTACGTTATATCCATCTGCGAATATTGTCAGTTCATCCATATTTTTCTCCCGTTTCATTTTAATATATGAAATAATTATACCATTATCTACAAATTTCACAAAATAATTTGCATTATATCTATAATGTTTATAAATAAAAATTATAGGCTATGTATTTTTAATAACAATATTAATAACATTAATAAAACTTCATGCAAAAAGTTCCATAAAAACATATTATTAAAAAAATTAGAAAAGGCAATCATAGTTAGATACTAGATATCTAGCCATAATTGCCATTTCATTTAAAATATTAAGTTGTATAATACATCTTATGTATTATCATAGCAACCGCTACGTATCAGAAGCGGCGTAGTGTCGTTTGTCCAACGCATTACATAATTCCTCCTTTGTAATCTTTAATATTAAGATTATAAATTTTAAGATTTTTAATATTAATGCGTATAATCTAAACTTATACTGCATATAATATTAGTTTATACACTAATACTATACACTAGTTGGTTTGTATAAAAAAGTCACATTATCATATGAATTACATAAATTTATAAAAGTTGATATTCTTTAAATTTTCTCTAATTTTATAATAGCAAGTAATTTATATAACTTATATAAGAAATATTATACTATTATTAATTTCAGCAATAAATGACAAACCATTTTGAAAACCACTAATTTGAAATATCCTATTTTCAAAATTTATATTATACTTGTAGATAACTCAAGATATTTATATAAATGATTACTAACACAATCAAGTACTTCATATATTAATTCATCTTTTCGAGTAAAAGTTTGATTCATATCCTTTAGTTTTGTAATAAATAATTGCTTATATTTTTAATGTTTTCTTTTGATTCTGTATATCTTTCGTTAATTTTATCTTCATATATTTTTTGTCCCACTAATATATATATTAAAATTATTTTAAGATTCTCTAATTCTTAATTTTCTAAAAATTTTAATTTTTCTACTTTTGATGCGTTGTTTTTAGCCATTTCTTAATATTTTTATACCATATATTTTCCTTTTATAATTATTTTTTCCGTGGATCTTTTGCATTTTTTGGAATATGCCATGGTGATCCTTTTTTATCTTGAGTGGCTCCTGGTATTTTTCCTTCTCTACACCATTTAGAAACCGTTTGCATTGACACTCCACATCTTATTGCCATTTCTTTAGTTCCGATATCCATGTAAATACTCCTTTTCTATTTTATTTTCAAAACCAAATCTTTGAATTCTTTAAATATCTCTTCAGCGTTTTCTATATCGTTTAATTTTTTTATTTTTAATCATTTCAATTTTTTTAGAAAAAGTATTTCTTTCTCAGAATCCCCTAACACTTCTTGCATACAATCATAAAACGTTCCCAAATACATTAAACTATCACTATCATATTTATCATTTGGTCTAGAATCTATTCCATTTAAATTTCTAAAATATAATTCTATACCTAATGATAATCCTTTTTTATTGTCATTCATATATTTTTACTTTCATTAGTTTTTACTTTTTTTGAAAATAATTTTCAAGTCGCCTTGTGCTTTGCTTGATTCAAGGTGACTTGATTATTCCTTTAATTTTATATTGCTAAAATCTCAAAAATATACTTTCCCTTTTTATATTTAAACTGCTATTTATAAAGTATAATGAATTATCTAAGCTATTCACTTATCATCATTTAACTATAATAAAATATCAATCATCATTCTACAACTAGGTCCTTGGCCTTCATATGCATAATAATTAGATTTATTGTTACCACTTAAATAAACATACGTTTTTCCATTAGATCCAATAAATGTAGAAGATGTATACCAACCATATGATGCAGAGCATCCATGCGCTTGTGCATAATCTGATGCTTTTATGCTTAAACTAGTGCACATTATATCTTTATCAGGAATATATATATAATCATCATAAGTATTATTTAATAATATTTTTTCTCTTTCATCATTTGAAAATAAATCTTGATAATATTTTTGTATTGATTTTTTTAATTGTGACTCAATATAGCTACTATAATAATAAAGCCTATAATAACCACTACCAATATTATAATCAAGCTGTTCTAATATTGTTTCACATATAAGTTTTAAAGATTTGCCATCATTATTTATAATTTCCCATTTAATAGGCTCAACTTTAAACCAGTATTTTTCACCATGATGTAAAGTTTGTCCATTTGATAACAATATAGGACGATGACCTTTTATAGACTCATCATATATATTCCGTGCATTTGAGCAATAATATTCTTCATTATTATATACTACATATCCTTGTTCATTAGTTATAGTAATTTTATTTAATTCATTTATTAAATTTTCCTCATTCACAATTGATTGAGGATACTTACCAAAATAACAATAATTTGCGCCATTTTCAAAAAAACCTATAGTCCATTTTGCAATAATTGTTATATTTTTATCAAAATAATAATCACCAATATTTTCTAATAATACATTATCATAATACCATCCACTAAATAAATAATCAGCATTTTGCGGAATTGGTAATTCATATTTTTCTGCATACACTATTTCCATTTCATTTATATCTAATTGGTCTCCACCATTAACATCTAATGTAATTAAATATGTATTGACTTCAAATATGGCTTCAAATGAAAACTCACCTAAACTATTATGAGGTATTTCTAATGCCTTAGTCGGAATAAAGACACTGTCTGTAATCCATCCAATAAATGTATGTCCTTTTTTATAAGGATCATTTAATACTATAGTGTCATCATCATAAGTGTATGTTAATGGATTATCGTTTATAGTTGCATCATTTAGATAATATTTTATATTATAATTAATAACATTCCATTTAGCTGTTAATGTAACATCTTCTAAGTATTTCCATGTTCCATTTTCAACTTTAGTTTTTCCATTATACCATCCACCAAATGTATAACCTGTTCTTGATGGTTCTGGTAAAGAAAAATCTGAACCATATTCAATATTAAACACATCTTGATCTAATTCATTTCCACCATTAATATCTAAACTTAATTTATATTCATTAACTTGCCAATTAGCTTTTAATACTAAATTTCCAAATGAATGTTGTTTAATAACATAATCAATATATAAATCAGTACTATCATTTATACTCCATCCAATAAATGTATAACCAGTTTTAGTTGGATTAGAAATTACTATATCTTGATATTCATAATTATATTTAGCTGGATTATATGAACTCTTACCTCCATCTAGAATATAACTAATTGAATAATTTACTAATGTCCATTTAGCAGTTAACGTAACATCATTTGTTTTAGTCCATTTTCCACTAACAAATTTAGTTGAATCAATATACCAACCACTAAATTCATATCCATCTTTAGTTGGTGTAATTAAACTAAAGTTTGTACCATAAACAATACCTACAACATTTTGATCTAATTCGTTTCCTCCATTAACATCATATGTGATGTAATATGTATTAACTTGGAAATAAGCATTTAATTCAATATCACCAGTTGAGTTATGACTAATTACTACTTCTTTTTCCGGAACAATAATATCACCATATGTCCATCCTAAGAATGTATAACCAGTTTTAGTTGGTTCACTAATAGTAATATCATCACTTTCATAAGTATATCCACTTACATTACTAGAACTATTAACTCCATCATCTAAATTATATTTAATTGTATAGTTAATAATATTCCATTTAGCTGTTAATGTAACATCTTCTAAGTATTTCCATGTTCCATTTTCAACTTTACTAGTTTCCTTATACCAACCAGCAAATGTATAACCAGTTCTATTAGGAACTTCTAAACTTAATTTCTCATCATATTTAATTTCAATTTCATCTTTTTCTAAACTATTTCCGCCATTAACATCTAATGTTAATTTATATGTATTTGGAGTAAAGATAGCTTCCAAAGTAATATTACCTAAGCTATTATGTTTAACTACATATTCAATCACTAACTCTTCTTCTCCATTAACCTTCCAACCAATAAACGTATAACCAGTTTTAGTTGGATTATAAATAGAGATATCACTGTATTCATAATTATAATTTTGTAAGTTTTGATTGCTATTTACTCCACCATTTAATTCATAGTTAATCTTATATGTAATAATTTCCCATTTAGCTGTTAATGTAACATTTGAGTCCATTTTCCATATTCCATCATTAACTAATTCTTCACCATTATACCAACCTTTAAATTTATAACCAGTTTTCTCTGTTTTTGGCAATGTGTAACTATTATCATAAATCACTTCAAGATCATTTTCCTCAAGCTCACTTCCACCATTTACATCAAATATTACATTATATTTATTAGCAGTAAAGTTTGCTGTAAACTTAACATTTTCAGTTGATCCTTTTTCAATAATAACATTTTTAGTTGGTGTTGTTATATCACTAGAAGTCCAACCAACAAATGTATAACCAGTTTTAGTAGCATCTAATAATATAATAGTTTCAGTTTCAAAAGTAAAAGATGTTGGATTATTTTCATTATTACAACCACCATTTAAATTATAAGTGATAGTATAATTTGCAATACTCCATTTAGCTTTTAAATCTAAGCTATATGTTCTATTCCATACACCTGCTTCAACTTTAGTACTTCCATTATACCAACCTTCAAATATATAACCAACTTTAGTTGGAACTGGTAAAGTATAGTTTTTGCCATATGTAACAGTGAATAAATTAGTTTCACAATCTCCACCATCACTATCTAATGTTACACTATATGTATTAGCTTCATAATAAGCAACTAAACTAATATTCCCATAAATATCAGATATTTGATAATCTTTATATTTTTGACTAGAACCATTAACACTCCAACCTAAGAATTCATATCCAACTTTGCTAGGATTACCCATATTAACTATTTGCCCTGTTTTATATGAACTTGGCTTATTACTATTTAAAGTACCACCATCTAAATCATAACTTATTGTATATGTATTAGCTGTCCATTTAGCAGTTAACTCTACATTCTTATCTGTTTTCCATACACCATCATATACTCTAGTAGTTTCATTATACCATCCATTAAATGTATATCCTGCCTTAGTAGGTGTAGGTAATGCTAAATAAGTATTATATTCAGCATTCAATTGACTATAATCACAATTTCCATCATTTGCATCTAAACTAATGATATATTCTTTTGCCTCCCAAATTGCACTAATAGTTGTATTCTCGACAATTGGTTCAGAAAAATCATAATCCCACCCTTTTAAAACATAACCAGTTCTAGTTGTATTAGGAACACTAATAATAGAATCTTCCTCAACTGTCTTACTACTTACTGATGTTCCACCATTAGTATTAAATGTAACCTTATACATTAAATGTCTTCTAATAACGATGTTATATTGTTTTACTTTTCCAGTATCATCATATACTTGAATAAAGAATAGATTATTACCTAATTCTAATACTGTTGTTTTACTCTTGATTATATCATTTCCAGATAAATCAGTAGAAACAGTATATGTAGATTTGTTAGATATTCTAACTACATCATCAAATGAAAAATTAATCTGAGCATTTGGTGTTTCTCCATATAATATATCTCCAGTTTCTACTGATACTATATTGTCAAACCCTTCCATAACAAGATCACAGCCAACTGGATCATCATTAGACAAAAACTTTGCATATACGTTCATGTTTTCTCTTAATTCTACATCTAATAATGAATTAGCAGAAAATGGCTTTTGCCATACATCTTTATCCCAATACCAACCATCAAATACAAATCCGCCTTTAACTGGATCTGTTGGAATTGAAATTACTTCATCTCCACTTGTTCCTACAGTAGCATATAGTGCATCATCAACAATGAAATTAACATCAAACTTAACTTGTTTTTTACATCCACATAAAAAAACAAATATGGTTACTAAAAAAACACTAATAAATTTACTAAAGTACCTCACTTTAATCTCCTTTCTATTTATAATCAATATTTCTTTCTAACCAAATGTATTTACTTTTAATTCTTTCATTAGGATTATCTTTATTATCAGAAATCATTTCTAATAATTTTCTTTTTATATCAACCTTATCTATTATTAAATCCTGCTTATTCACATGTGATATCCATTTAAAACTTTCATTTGATGATAGATACTCTGAAGCATCTTTCATTTCACGTTCTAAATCATCATATACAAAACTTGCTTTATTTATATTTAATAAATAATTCTCAAAGAAACGATAACTTAATGCAACACAAGGACATTCTATTTGTTGCTCAATTTGAACAACTTCATTTACAGATGGACCAAATAGGTATGTATCAGAAAATACCACCATGCCAATTGTTAATCCACCCCTTATTAAAAAGCCCTTATTGATTATTTCTGCTTGCATATCGGCAATCTCCCACAAAACACTTGACATTTCATTTTTCTCAAAAGGAAAAACTAAAAATATAGAATCCGATATAAAATATGCTTTTTTCTCTGATACTCCACTACTTTTTTTTATGGTTTCTAAGTATTTTTGTAACGACAGTATCTCATTTAAAGTATCATTATCTGTAACACTTTTGTTAATTTTATTTTTAAATCCTAAAATATCTGCATAAGCAACATAACATAGTCTATATTCATTCTCGCACACAAAACCTCCATACATAAAGGTACACCTTTAAATATTTTATTAATCGGTCCATTTTTTTCTCAATTTATTCATCCGACGGAATAATCAAGGTGAAATAGTTGCATTTTTTGCCTTTTATGGTATAATATTTTTATAAAATAAAGGTTCAAAAAGGTGTACCTTTACAAACCATAGCATTATCGTCATCCAGGAATGGGTGACTTTTTTAAACAAAACAAATGAAGGGACATTTTGTTATAATGTTCTTATTCATAGGAGGCAATATATGAAATATGGTTATGTAAGAGTATCTACACAAACACAAAACGTAGCAAGACAAATGGAAGAAATGTATAAATTAGGGTTAAGTGATGATGTTATTTTCGTAGATAAGCAAAGTGGTAAAGACTTTAATCGTGAAAATTATCAATTATTAAAAAACAAATTAAAAAAAGACGACCTACTGATAATTAAATCCATAGACCGCCTTGGTCGTAATTATGATATGATTATTAATGGGTGGCAATATATAACAAAGGTTATTGATGCTGATATATTTGTTATTGATTTTCCTTTACTTGATACAAGGGTTGAAGGTAAGAACCTAGTTGGCAAATTTATATCTGACATTGTGCTACAAGTTTTAAGTTTTGTGGCACAAAATGAAAGAGAGAATATTAGGCAACGTCAAGCTGAAGGAATAAAAATAGCAAAAGCAAATGGTGTTCATATGGGACGTCCTAAATATAAACATTATTAATAATTAAATGTAAAGCATTTTGTTTAAGAGATTTGTGGAATTTTACTTAATAGATTTGTGGTACTTTGATTAAGTAATTTGTCTTTTACGTTTGATTATATAAAAATTTTACAAACAATACTATTCTTATTAACAATTTAAAAAACCAAATTAAAATTTGGTAGTACCTACTGTTTCATCACATCATGAATGATACGTGCTTTAATAAGAAAAATAAGTTAACCGTTTTGATTTCCACCATTATCTCTTATAGGTTCGAATTCCGTAAAACAATGGTTCGAGTCAGTGGTCAGTCACCCCTATTGTTTAAATCTAAATGTTTCATATTCGTATAAAAAAATAAGGTATTCTAACCATTTTTAGTTAAAATACCCTATAAAACGCAAAAAAAATAAGCCTTGCTAGAAGACTTATAGACTTCAAAAAATGGTACAGGTGACGGGACCAGAATAACACAAGTATTAATACATTGATTTTTTAGTATTAAAAAAGCTAAATTTGATACTGTTATTTAAAGTTTCTATATGTTCTTTGTACTACTATTTTTTACCTTGTTTAATTATTCTAGAAACTATTAATACTAAACCATATTTTTCTAATCTTTGATAGTCAGCAACAAATGCTCCAATACTGCTAAGTGCGTTGATTAATTGTTCTTTTGTTTCTTCTTTAGTTACACATGAATAAGATAGTGCCCCACTCTCACTTAACATTGAAGTTGCCTTTACAAAAATTTCTTTATAGTTTCCAATTTTCTGAACAGCTGAATCTATTATGGTAACAATGTCAAATTTAATAGTTGGATTATATTTAAATATATCATTATTAACAATTTCTAATATTACGTTTATTATTTTCATTTTCTAAACATAATCTAAAAGTTTCAGTAATATCAGGATCAATGTCAATACAAATAAGTTTACAATTGTCATTCATATGATATGATAAATATCTATCCCAGTGTCCTGGTCCAATACCAATATTGCAAATATTCGTGCTTCTTTTAATTTGAAATGTTCTCCAAAATATTCATTAATTTTATAATCATACCATTTAGATTTAAGTGAAGTATTCCACTTTCCACATTCTTCATTATAGAATTCTCCATAGTATTCTAATATATAATCTTTTTCTTTGATGTTCATAGAATTCCTCCTCTATATAATAACACATTTTTGTATATTTTAATACGACACTTATTACGTCATTTATTACGACAAATACATTTTATGTCTAATTAAAATTTAAATTATTCTTAATAAACTCTGCAATATTTGCATGATTAATGCCATTGCATTTTTGAATTAAGAAATCTTTAGTTAGAACATTTTAGTGATGATTTTCCACATCTTCTTACCCCAGTATAACTTTAATAAGTTCAGTATCATGATAAAAACATCTAATTATTTTTACGTATTCTTCTCTTTTATATAGATTCATATTATCATTCCTATTTACAATACAATTATACTATTTTTATAAAAAATTCAAGTTAAATAGACAATTTTTTGTTAATGTTAAAATAAAAGTAACCAAAAATGATTAT